>Ga0307992_1001637_pt1 | contig 13183 bp, 25 predicted proteins | sample EllFjometagen133_FD_203162 | JGI IMG/M metagenome (GOLD analysis project Ga0307992, IMG submission 203162) | Marine microbial communities from Ellis Fjord, Antarctic Ocean - #133 | ecosystem: Environmental > Aquatic > Marine > Unclassified | place: Southern Ocean | collected 2014-10-08
CGACACAAACGACATTATACTAAGAGCAACCCCTGAAATCATGGCAAGAGGAATCCATGCAGGAAGAGTTATCGTAGACCTATCAGATATATTGGGTAAACCTAAAAAGAAAGACTAGATTATGAAACCAGAAGAACTAAACGTAACCAACTATCACTCGTCAGAGGCCAACAAAAGCTTTATGTCAAATTCGCAATTTGGCGACTTCATGCGCTGCCCCGCGAGAACGGTAGCGAAGATCAACGGACAATGGGATACCGGAAACCAATTAGCTCTCGTATTCGGATCGTATGTAGATTGTGCGGTATTAACACCCCTTGACCTACCAGAGTGGTACGCTGCGAATATGGCGGCAATGGTAGAAGTTGGTTTGCTCTCAAAGGCTGCTAAAACTTACGGCGGAAAACTAAAAGCAATCAACCATGCAGACGCCATGATCGAGGCAGCAAAAAAAGATAAACTCTTTATGCAGATGCTTGAGGGAGAGCACCAGAACATCTATACAGCCGAAGTTTTTGGAGTCCAGTGGAGAGTCATGCTTGACAGTATTAACGTTGCTGAAAAGCGTATCGTAGACCTGAAGACCACCAAAGATTGCGATAAGAAATCATGGTATAACCGGGATTCAATCTTCGACCAAATCAACGGCACCAGCAGTTTCCATAATTTCAAGGGTGATTATATCAGCGAATGGGCATATCATCGCCAGGGGGCAATTTACGAAAAAGTAGTAGGCGCAGAATTAGGAATAGATACGAGCGATTGGGAAGTGTATATCGCGGCAATATCAAAGCACACTCCAAAAGAAGTCAATCCGCTACTGCAGGAATGCATGTCAGTACCGCTCGACATCGCAAGATTGACAGCAGACCGACCAGCAATGGAATTAGAGCTACAAACTATCCAAGACTACCTGCCTCAGATTATTCGCTGGAAGTCAGGCGAAGATGTTCCTGTTGGTTGTGGCAAATGCGCATTCTGTCTCGCAAATATGCCCACAGTTATTCGTGATTCTAAATCAGCCACTTTCGAGGTTTAGGGCAAGCACCTAATCACAATAATACTATACAGGGAGAATAAGCATGATTATTATTTGCGGCATAATTTACTTCTTAGCTATTATAACTATAGTTATTTTAGCGATAGCGGAATTTTGCGGTGCAGAGATTAACTTTCCGCCAAGTTCACTAAGGTCGGAAGATGGCGAAGATTACCTTGATAAATACGAAGAGAAGATTGAAGTTCTTATAAGTCAGCAGGGAGAATGATGGACGACCCCAAAAACGTTTTAAGTCTTTTCGACGGAATGTCTTGCTTGCAAATGGCGCTAAATCGCTCAAACATCAAGTTCGATAAATATTACGCCAGCGAGGTCGATAAGTACGCCATTCAGCAGACTCAACATAACTTCCCTGAAACGGTTCAGCTTGGAAGTGTTGTTGATATTGACGTATCAAAGTTACCTGAAATCTCATTGATAGCCGGCGGAAGCCCTTGCCAAAGTTTCAGCATGGCAGGAAAGCGCAACGGCATGACTACAACCTGCAATCAGGAAGTAGTAACCCTGGAACAGTATCTTGAACTCAAGGCAGATGGATTTGAGTTTGAGGGACAGTCATATCTATTCTGGGAGTACGTTCGTATATTGCGAGATATTCAAAAGGTTAATCCAGACGTTAAATTTATGGTTGAAAACGTTCGCATGGCTAAAAACTGGGAGGGTATAATCAGCCGTACGCTGGGAGTGGATGCTTTACCCATAAATTCCAACCTAGTATCGGCGCAGAATCGTTATCGTTTGTATTGGACGAATATAGGGCACTGCTACCACGACCTTACTGGCAGACGAATTAGCTCAATTAAACAGCCGGTAGACAAGGAAATCATGCTTAAAGATATTCTTGAGCCAGAATGCGACGTGCCAGAAAAATGTTACCTCAAAAACCCCGCTATAGGATTCGACGGCATGGATACTAATGGTAAAAACAATACGCCAAGAGGTTCAACAGGTGGAGCCACTCAATCAACCAAACATAATTACAATATAATTAAACTAGACAGAACGGGAAAGCGAAAACCAGACCAAACCAAAGCAAGCAATCTCGCGGTTGGCGGACACGGATGCGGCAACCATAGCGACATGGATATAGTTTGCGTAAGAATGCAAGGCCGGAACCCAAACGACCCAAACGACAGATCAAAGGGAATGCCGACCGAACAAACGCTGGAACCAAAGACGGACGGAAAAACAAACTGTTTATCAACCGTAGCAAAAGATAATCTCATTCTGCAGACATCCAGAGGAAATAACGACGGAGGATTAAGGGCCCTAGACGGAAAGACTCCATCCGTGACAAGCAACGCTTGGGTGCATAATAACCATCTTATACAGATAGGACACATATCAAACACAAATTCAGAGGGCAACCGAGTATATTCAATGCTATCCGACAAATCGCGCACCGTAAAAGACGGCGGCGGTGGAGGCGCAAAATCTGAATTATGGCAGACTGTATCTAACCGCTTACGCCGCCTGACAGTCAAAGAATGCCAGCGCCTACAAACTGTATCAGAAGAATATGAATGGATTGTATCTGATAGTCAGGCATACCGCTGCCTTGGAAACGGATGGACTGTGGAAGTAATCGCACATATATTAAAACAATAACTAAACCCTTCCCCGCTCCGGGACATCTTGCGGTTGGTCGCTAGACACCCCATAAGCAAGCAAAGGAGTGGGGATCTTTACCGAAGGAAGACATGCATTACAACAAATTGGTAGTAACAGCCTGGATGAAGCAGAACAAAATACCTGAACCGATTTACGAGCATGTTTTCCATCCAACCAGAAAATGGAGAATGGATCTAGCTTGGCCCGAACATAAAGTATTCCTAGAAGTCCAAGGCGGAATTTTCACCAATGGACGCCATGCGCGTGGAGCAGCTATGCTTAAAGAATTTGAAAAAATCAACACAGCGTCAAGCATGGGATGGAGAGTGTTATACTGTCAGCCGTCAGACTTATGCATGATGAAAACGGTTGAAGTAATTAGAGCTACACTGGAATATAAACTAGATATATAATCTTTCTGAAAAAACTTTGCATAAGCGCTTGACAATTATTTATATTATCATAATATGTAGCACCAGATTGAAGAACGAAAGGAAAACGATGTATTTTTTATACTCAGTATTGTTTATAGCGGCTTCAGCAGTTGCGGGATATGTGATCTCCAAATCTACAGCCTTCTTGAAGAACGGCAGGAAGCAATCATGAAAGCACCAGGCTACCTACAATTTTTGTACGATGAGAGAAGCGCGATCAAAGAGTTCCACGGCAATCTACCAAGAGACGTTGCCGAAGCTCAGGCGGCAAAAGAAGTGTCAGCAGAATATAGAAAACAAACCACAACGAAAGTGAATCATGAATAAAGCAAACAGATCTATAAGACGCGCAAGAGTATTCCACACTCACTCTATGAAAACCAAACAACAACCAATCAGAGGTGAAGCAATAAAGAAGACCCTTGCGCATGATGCAGGAGCTATGGCGCGATGCAGTTATTGCGGTAGATACTCCGACGATCCAGATTCGCTAAAACAAAAATTTATGTGCGAATGCGGAACCGACATAGGATGGTCAGGATCATTCATGCCACCAATGAGAACAAGCAGATGGAGCGACCTGTAATATGAAAATCAGACTAAACAGAGATCTATACGACGCAGCAAGTGTATGCGCCAAGAAAATAGACGAGCCCTTCAACTACTTTGTTGGAGTGGCGGTTAGGAAACACCTTAAAGGTGAAATAGAGAATGTAGCAGATGATCATTTGTGGTTAGGTGCTACTTCCGAAAGTGTAGTGGCAACCATCCTAAACCCTGGTCAACCGCTGGACGTTATCCGCCTTGCGCTTGCTTCAGCCGTTGCGCATGTTCAGAAGATTACACCGCCTGCTTTTGTTCCTGAAGAGACTTTTATTGATGGGGGAGACTGGCAATGACACTAAAACACCTAGAAACAATTGAAGATTTAAAGGCTATAAAGGTCGGAGATATACTTACCTACGCGACGTTGCCAAACTAATACCAGGAGAGCCGACATAATGAAAAAACCAACACAAGTAGTAAAATTCATATCAATCGCATGGGCTAACGCAGGCGGAGACCCGCATTCATGGGTTGAGTTCAACCAAAGAATAAGAGCTATAATACATATTGTTGCTGAAAGCTTTTTTTGGCACGAAGGTGATATTGACGAACTAATGAAGCTTGGATCATGGAAAGGACGAATTACCACCTGTTTAGGAGAATGCGGATTTGAAGGAATCTACAGTTCCGCCGTGATGAGTCATAACGTCAGTGCATACACCGAGATAGAGCGATATATTGAACGCACTCCAATTATTGCAGATGGAGCCAATAATAGAAAGCGAGACCGTCTATGTGTAGGATCTAAGTTTGAATGGAAAGGTGAACGAGTCAGAGTTACAAGCTTCAACAAGGATGGAAAGGCTACATGCTGTTCATACTCGCATGTAAAAGCAGAATATGGATACACCGAAAAACTCAAGAAGCGTTACACGATAGGATCAGACGACATCAAAGCAGACAGGAAAAAGCGAAAAGAGTTTAATACGGAATAAATAATAAAGTCTCCAAAGCTGTAATAGGCGTACACAAAGATACCGGAGAGGTAGTCGAATTTCATTCTGCACACCAAGCGGAAAGAGAGATTGGAGTCAACAGCGGCAACTTAACGGGATGCTGCGTTGGTCGTAGAGGATACGGACACGCAGGAGGATACAAATGGTCTTACAAAGGAGTTAAATAATGGACAAATTAACACAACTAAAAGTAGACAGAATGTTGCAGAAGAAATCGTCAGAAGCTATTATGGTGCTAACTCAATTAATCAAAGCCGGACTCCGCAAAGGGGAATGCTCGCCAAACGATATAATAAATAGAGACATCTCCCAGAAAAATGTTATCGGGGCAGTATTCGGTTCCCTGAAAGCTCTAGGCTTCACCCAAACAGACAGACGTGTTGTAGGATCTCACGCCAGCCAACACTGCAGAAAGGTCTTTGTATGGAAATTACAAGACTCATCCAAGGCAAGATACTTTATTGACAAGTGCGCTGGAATGGCGTTTGGTAATGGCGAGACTAAATATATACAGAAAGAATTATTTTAGAGCGATTTCCCAAAAAATTACTTTACAACAGGACGCCAACACGAGACCTTTATTAGAGATGAACGGCATCGGGAGTAATTACCCTTTGGCTGTTGGCACAAGCGACTCTGCTTACTTGTCCGTTCTATCTCTAGTTTTTAAGCAGATTAGCAGGGTGAGTCTTTTCTCGCTCGAAACAAAGGAGTAAGCTATGGAAAATTACTGCCACTACAATGCCAAAACAGGAAGATGCAACCACCCAACGCACCGAAGGCTAGTAGACTGCTCGGAATGTCCGCTGATGCTCGCCTTAGAAGCGATACAAGAAGACTACCAAGACGATGACGAACTATTAAACATGGAGTTTTAACGATGAATAAAATACCAGCACTAATAATATACGCACTTACTATGCCTTTATGTTGCGCAATCTCTCCCCGCAAGCGTAAACGCCTAAATCTACAGGGGATTAACATCGGTCGCGAGTACCGGCTAATCCAGCATAAGAAATGTAAGCTATCATCCAGCGTAAGGCAGGATATTGTTCGGCTTGTTGAGGGCTCTCGATGAACACCAGCTTTGATAGAGTATCTGATGGTAAAGACGAATGGCTTACGCCTAAGTATATCACAGATTTTATTCAAGCTGACTTGGATCCGTGTTCACCTGGCGATAGAAGACCTTGGGATACTGCAAAAATACATTTGAGTTTACCGATCGATGGACTAACGGCTGAATGGCATGGATTAGTTTTCTGTAATCCTCCATACGGAACAGAAACCTACAAATGGCTGGGTAAATGCGCCGACCACGGAAATACCGTCGCGCTAATATTTGCAAGAACAGAAACAAACGGCTTTCACACGCAAGTATGGGATAAAGCCACCTCATTATTTTTCTTCAAAGGAAGATTAAGTTTTCATCATGTATCAGGAAAGCAAGGCGATAGCGCAGGAGCTCCGTCAGTTTTGATAGCATACGGATCCATCGCAGACGATCGGATACAAGCGTTTTCAAAACAGTACGATGGAAGATATATCAGATTAGAACACGAACCAAAACCTCAGCTTGAATTATTTTAATAACATAAAAAGGAATAAATAAAATGAATGTATGGAAACCAGAAAACTCGATACCAATTAAATCATGGTGCAACGACCTTGAAGACGGAGCGAAAGAGCAGGCAGAGAACCTAGCCAAGCATCCAAGCATGTTTCATCACGTCGCTTTAATGCCGGACTGTCATCAAGGCTACGGAATGCCTATAGGTGGCGTTATCGCAAGCCGTGATGTTATACCGAACGCAGTTGGAGTTGACATTGGTTGCGGAATGATAGCCGTCAATACTCACATTGTAAAACTAAGACCGCTGGCAGTTATAAAAGGTTAAACTAAGAAAGGAACCAATGAAACTATCAAAAATAATACCAGCAAGAAGAAAGACGGTAGAGTTTCTATGGTGCAAAAAAGACTTCTATGAAATGGGTCAGGGGTTCAGGGACGCAAGAAAGATGCTTAAAAGGAAAATTGCATCATGCTGGTGGTGCAACCGTAAATTTATAGACGGCGAAATGATGGCGCTTGCCTGCGCCAAAAACGAAGGTAACAAAATTTTGTGCCAAGAATGCGCAACCAAATTATTAAAAACTAAGAAAGGAAACCAATGGAAGAAACACTAAAAGCAATAGTAAAAATGACCATACTAGCGGACACTACCAATGTTCCGGGACACATGCATGGTCAGCAGCTTGACAAGATTAAGGCGATAGGTCAGGCTGTTTTAAATACTCGTAAAACGGTAGACCACGTACAGATGTGGGGTACGCCGCCAGATGAGCCAGTTAAACCTACAGAAACTATAGAAGCTGTAGAATCTACAGAAGAAGGAGCGTAATGCCAAAACCACCAGGAAGAACCGGCAAAGAAATGTCTATGTATATCGACAATGATGTTGCCAATGAGCTAATTAAAAGATCAGGCGAAGAAGACAGGAAACCGGGATGGTACGTAAGCAACGGCCTGAGATCTGTTCTCGGATTACCACCCAAAGAAATAAAACCAAAATAAGGGGGTGACAGTGAAAACGAATTATGAGAGGTTGGATTCATGACTGATACAAGAATGCGAATGCGCCCACCCGTCACGGCTATCTACAATAGACAAGTAGGCAAGTGCCTCAACGACATAAAAGAAGTTTGCGAACTACCTTCTGTTGTCGTTGACCGTATTAAAAAAGCCATAGAATTTACATGCAAAGATGTTGACAAGATCAACAAAAAATTAAGGAATCCGAATGGGAGCCACGAACACACTGCAGTCGCAGACGGAAACCGCTAAATACTATATCCCAAATTGGGTAGAGAATTTTGAAAGCGGTAAATCCAAGAACTACAACAATAAATCCCAATGCTATATGCCGTGCAAACAGGGATTAGGTCTACGCCGTATATTGCGCCATGAATACGGTGCAGCTTTGTACGGTGCTTGGTGCTCCATCATCCAGCTATTATCAAGACAGCATAAGCCACGCAATGGATATCTAACGCACGACGGCACCCTTAATGGCAAATCTTTGACAGCGGAAGACATTTCCATAGCAACCGACATACCCGAAAAATACATAACAGAATTGATTGATGTATGTTGTTCTGATTCAGTAGGTTGGATATGCACTACTACCATAGGGATACCAGAGGGATACCAAGATACTACCATAGTAGAACGTACTTCCGTTTGTGACGGTAAGGGTAAGGGTGAGGGTAAGGGTAAGGGTGAGGGTAGGGGTAAAGGAGAGCTTGATCTTGATTTTGATAAGTTCTGGAACGCATACCCAAAGCAAAGATCAAAACATACAGCCATGGTTGCCTTTGTAAATGCAGGAGACAGGCCACCGATTGACGAGATGCTAGAAATCATAACAAAACACCAGAACAGCGACGAGTGGAAAAAGGATGCAGGCAAATTCATTCCTAACCCCGCTAAGTGGTTGACCGAGGGTTGCTGGAACGATGTCATGACATACAGCGAAAATGAAACATTTGTATCAAGATTTAAATAGGAGATCATCATGGACTGGAATAAACTATGGCAAGCCCGTCTAGGCTACGAAGTAAAGCCAGCAGAGGCGCAGATATGGGAATCAGAGATTGCACGAGAAATACGCAACCCAAGCGCACAGGAGATACTTGCCGGCGTTCGCGCAGTAGCAGACCGCAAGCGCATGGATAAGATCAAATACCGCCCAGGACTGGATGATTTAATAACTGCAATAAGCGAAACCCGCAAATGTGACAAGCATTCAGAAAAAAGAAGATTATCCAGAATACAAGAATTGATTAATTCTATGAAATCTGTAATGCCGGATAAAAATAAGGCAATGAATATTCTCTGTCGTTGCGACGATATCAGCATATTAAAAACAGCCGAAGCACGAGCGCAAATAGAATTAGGGTTTAGGAGACCTACGGCGCAAGAGATGGGATGCACTCCGAGCGGGAATCCAATCAACGTGATTAAGAATGTATCAGACGAAATCAAAACAAGAGATAGAGTTCAAGCTAAAACTAACAGGAGAATGAGATGAGCAAGAAACCAGCAAACTTCCCGATAGAAGACTGCAAAAGAAACGTTCTAAGTCAGCCATATCTAAGGCTTGCGCAGATCGGATACGATGTCAACTTTGGCAACCCAGACCAAAAATATCTTTTGAGCTACGCAATGGACTGGGATCAAACACCAGAAGGAGAACAATTCTGGGAAGATGTAAACGACGTCAAGCTACCAAACCTACCTCAATGCTCCATAGACGCACTTAACGCAGATGGATACCAATGGTGCCGCCTTCCTATCCCAGAGGGCATGATGTATGTTCAGCCTTGCGACAGGGTTGGAAACAAGGCAAAAGGTTTTGTATGTTTATGTAAAGATGGAACGGGGATTTGGAGCGAGCCAGCTTTAGGCTACTTATGCAGTACGTGGAACAATGAATACGACTACGCAATCCCAATCATCCCTGCAAAAGTCCCAAAGAAGCCAGCCAGGAAAAAGTCAACCCGCGAACATCTTGGATACAAAATCAACGGAGTAGTATACAAGAAAGACTTGATAGGCAATCGCGATATCAAAGCCCATAAAGAGCACATAGAGCAACGAATTCAGGAGTTCAACGAAGCAAAGCAGAAAATGGCAAAAGCCAAACGCGAACTCGTGACATACAACCGAGAAGATGCTAAAGGCTGGAAATAAGCATAAACCGAACCAGTAGACTTGGACGCAATGATATAAGGGGATTGTTATGAGTAAGGGAAAATTAAACGCAAGAGATGCGGAAATAGAGAGATTGTATCAAATAGCGATATCTGAACCGCTAGACCAGAAAGTGGAAAAATCTATTGCGGCATTCAAACTATACGAACCAGCGGCGTTAACATGGGATATGTTTGAGCCTTGGTTTCACGGGTGCACCAGCCACGGCAAAGATAGTGGCGTTGCTCGGCGGCTTCAAGAAATGTCGGGTGTTGCCGCCAAGTGGTATAACTCGCACACAACGATTGACCCACCTGAGCTGATAAGGTTTGGTAGAGAGACTCATCCAGACACAATTGTATCATACCCAAAAATCCCTATGCTTCAAATGTTAGCAGAAAAAAAAGGTACTGGTCCGCCTACTCGTATATCTCGCTGGTGTTGTGAAATGTACAAAGAAAATGGATGCTATGGACAAATAAAAGTATTCGGAGTAAGAGCAACGGAAAGCGGCAACAGGAAGGCTAATTGGAGGCTATGGACGCCTCTCAGAGATGACAGGTCTTGGGTTCTTAATCCAATTCTATATTGGACAGATGCTGACATATGGGAGTTTACCCACCGCGAAAATATTCCATATTGTAAGCTTTACGACGAAAAAGATGCTAACGGCGAAAAGATATTTACACGCCTTGGATGCATCGGCTGTCCAATGGGTGGGCGAAAAGGAAGAATGGCTGAATTTGAAAGATGGCCGGGGTACGAAAAAGCGTGGAAGAATGCGTTCAAGAAGTTTTGGAACAATTGGCACGGAGTCCCGATCATACGCGAGCGATGGGTAAGCATGGAGGGTAAGTGGCCGTTTAGACCGATAGCAGGAGAGCGGACGGAAACGCAATATGTAGAAAAAGCCAAAAGAGACGAGAAAGGATTCTGGACGTATCGCCGCTGGTACGATCTAAAAGAATATACATGCTGGGAAGATCTGTGGGACTGGTGGATGGAAAACGAAGAACAACCTGCGGGTTGCGCAATGGGGCAATTCTAATGAAATGGCACGAAAAATGGCAAGCAATCGTAGTAACATACCCCATGCCGGAATCGCAGGTAAGGATATGAAACGCACAGCAATAAACCAGAGAGGACAATCCACGAGAAGCCGCCTTGAAAAAGAATGTGATGCTCTATGGCAGCAGGCTATAAGAATCGTATGGAACGGACGTTGCGGACTTTGCGGATGCCAGCAAATGGATAATGAAGGGTGCGGACACCATGTCATTCCAAAAGATAACAAGCCAACCAGACATTGTGTCATGAATGGAGTTTTTCTGTGTATTGACTGCCACGTACCTAAAGCGCATGCAGACAAAAGAGCGTTCCTGCTGTTCTTGTCAAAGAAATGGAAAGCGCATTACGATTGGCACATGGAGAACAAGGCACCGACTACAGACCGAATTAGCGAAGAAGAATTGAGAGAGACAAGAGCCGAATTAACGGCATTCATCAAGGAGAATAAGTCGTGAAAAAACTAAAAACCTATGTAATAACATGCGCAGTAAACTTTCCAACAACCCACCCCCGCAAGGGAGAGCCAACTGGATTCAAGGAAGCAATTCTTGCAGGTACCAAGATCCACACAATCAGAACTAACTTTGACTTTTGGGCAAAACGCATCATAGAGGTTCAGGCAGGCCGAGCCAGAATCAGTCTACGGGAATGGAGCGGGAAGCCCTACGCCAGTAAGCAGGTAGAGTTTGCGGAGCTCAGAGCGGACAATGGAGTTGGCTTTGAAAGATTAGCTACATACGAACATGGATCATTCAGGGTTGAGGGTTTGAACGCATGGAGACCTGTCAAGCCTGCATACTTAGCCAATCATGACGGATTATCACTTCGAGATTTCACCGACTGGTTCAAAAAGCCAGTATTTCCTATGGCAATAATTCATTTCACATCATTCAGATACGCCAAACAATAACCAGGAGACATAAAATGAACCTGCAATACATTGACGAACAAATAAACATGATATCAAAAGGCTACTCCATACCGGGTAACCACAAATTGAGACTAAAGATTTTGAGAAAACAAAAAGCGGAACTAATCGCAGCAAAAGTTAAGGAGTAGAAATGCAGAAAAACTTAAGAAAGATAGAGATAGTAAAACTAATTGAGGGATGGGATGATTCAAAAAAGCTTTACGTTCTCAATTACGCATTAAGCCAGAACGAACAGATATCTACCGGAGTATGGACAACTGTAGGCATAAATAAGATGCTGTTCGGATACTCCGCCAACAATCACGGACATAAATTCAACCTAATCACCGCCAGAGAGAGCCACATAGAATTAATCTTTTATCGCCTATGTTATGCCAGTGCATACATGGGCGAAGCTTTTATTTCTAGATGGAGAGCGAAGCACTTTCCAAAGGGAGTAGTATGTCTGAAATGCGGAAACGATAACGTATTTTTTAATCATATCAGGGAATTCAAAAAATACCAAAACGCTCGACTTCTGAAAAAATATCACCACTCCGAATACAAAAACCGCAAAGAACCAAAAATAATTAACATATCGTTTCACACAATCGGCAACGGATACGCGCTTGAATATGAGTTCTCGTTTAAGTGCTTCAAATATGAATCAGGCTGGTCAGAATATATCCACCAAGACGAAGGCGAAAAAATACAAGACTTTATCGTTCGTTGCGAAAAACATATGCAAAAAGTAACATTAAAACAAAGGAAATCATGAAATATTACACAAGAATAGAAACCAGAGAACAAATCACTAAACTAAAAGGTATAACCCTGCACGATGAGTTTAAGTTCTTCTTCTCGCTGTTTTTCGATGGCGTAAATCACAGCCAAGAACATCTGCTGCAAATAGGCAAAAGCGTATTATTCACACAAGATGGAATAATACACTCGGGAAACTTTGACGGAATAACGTCAGATTTCGTGCAATTAAGGTATGATGATTTTATTAAGCTGATAGCCAGAGTTAAAAAAACGGAAGAAATGGAAATGATAGAATGTCCATTTCAAGATAAAAACACATGGGTATGCCATGCAATCAAATGCAAATTCAACAAATACCACACCCTAACAAGCATGCGGACAGAGAAGCATGGAGAGTCTAGCGTCAAGTGTATGGTTCCAACAGAGGTGAAGTCATGAAATTCACATTTAAGCACAGCGTAAGCGGCGAGATTAAAATAATCGAGTTTACAGACAAAGAGATTCAGTCTCTTCTTGAAGATGAACTGATAGAAAGAGCGAGCGATTGCGACTGCCAACCCATAGGAGAAACAAATGTTGTTGAATGCAACTGCGACGACTATTATTGCGACTTCATTCTGCAGGACAGAGACACCATACCGCCAGAGCCAGTAGTATTTGAAGAACTGCATTACGACGAAAACGGACTAATGTTATCGGCAAGCTACCCAATTACGGCACATCTAATATTAGAATTCACTGATTTTCTCGCAAAAGCCCATGCGCAAAACTTCCTAACAATGAACGTGAAGAATTGCGACCATGATTACGAGGTCACTATACGCAAGAAAAACGGCAAGACTCCCGCCGAACGAATAAAAGAGCTTGAAGCAAAGATACAAGACGGTAAGGACTACACTCCCTAAATGGGGTATGAATAAACCAAAATGCAGGAGATAGAGATGCAGCAATACGCAACAGTAGTTTACAAACTAGATACAGATAATCCGGCACACAAAGAAAAGATGAAACAGATCAAAG
>Ga0307992_1001638_pt1 | contig 13180 bp, 11 predicted proteins | sample EllFjometagen133_FD_203162 | JGI IMG/M metagenome (GOLD analysis project Ga0307992, IMG submission 203162) | Marine microbial communities from Ellis Fjord, Antarctic Ocean - #133 | ecosystem: Environmental > Aquatic > Marine > Unclassified | place: Southern Ocean | collected 2014-10-08
ATGTTTTATAAAGGCAAATCCATTATTGTGAATGACAGAAAGATCGGTAAAAAATCACAAAAATTATATGATACTATAACCGGTATTCAATATGGGAAGATCAAAGATACTCACGGGTGGATTGTAGGAATTAGAAGTTAGGAATTAGAAGTTAGGAATTAGAAGTTAGGAATTAGAAGTTAGAAATTAGAAGTTAGAAATTAGAAGTTAGAAATTGGAAATTAGAAGTTATTAATCATAAAAATTGGGTCAATAGTTCTATGTTAAACAAAATGTTAAAAGAAGCTGATGAATTAACGGCAATATTTATAAGCACATTAAAAACAATTAACAACAGAGTGAAGGGAAAAATCTAACTTCTGACCTCTAAATTTAATAAAAGGAGCATTTATGGATTCAATTATTAACACATTAACATCAAATCCGATTTTTCTGATCATATTTGTTGTTCTTGTGATCGTGATAATTTTTGCATTAATCAAAAGGTTGTTTAAACTTTTAATTCCATTATTAATATTGATTGGATTATATGCTGGTTATCTGTATGTTACCGGTCAAAAAATTCCCATAACAAAAGAAAACATTATCAAGCACGGAAAGGAAAAAATAGAAGTGATAAAAGATAAGGGAGAAAAAATATTGAAGGACAATGTTAAAAAGCAAATTGATAAAAAATTAAAGTGATATTAATCCGTAATTATTATTGATAAATCCTAAATAATTAAGTATTATATTGCGTGATAGCATTAGAAATCACTATATTACATTAATTATTGTCTGGCACAATAATTGCAGTAGTAAATGTATGAGGTATTATGAAAAAATTATTAATAGTAGATGATCAAAGAATGTATTTAAAATCTTTAGAATTGGTTCTAAAGAAGAAGTATAATGTTGTCTTAGCGGAAACTTATGACGATGCAATCAAAAAAATAGATGACAAAATTAATATTGCTTTGATAGATATTCGACTTGACGAAGAAGATGATAACAATTATGATGGACTGAAGATATTAGAATGGATAAAAATGAATAAGCCTGAAATTTCAACTTTTATGATGAGCTCTTATAAAGAATTTGAGTATGCCGAACAAGCATTAAATCTCGGGGCAAAACATTTCTTCCGTAAACCAATTGATATTTCAAGTTTAATGGCAATTTTAGAGGAAAAAGCTTAATATGTTTCTACAATTATTAATTAATGGAATTATCATGGGTTCTGTTTACTCATTGGTTTCTTTGGGGTTTGCTCTTGTATATAACACGACTCGGACATTTCATATTGCCTATGCTGTGCTTTATATGTTTTCACCTTATATGTTTTTAACATTTTATAATAATCTGAATATAGGTTTATTTCCAGCTCTCCTTATTTCCATATTATTAACAATGATTCTCAGTTTGATCATAGAATTGTTTGTTTATAAACCACTTGAAAAAAAGAATTCATCTTCAACTGTTATCATGATAAGCTCTATTGCAGTAACGACCATTGTTATAAATGTAATTGCTCTGTTTTATGGGAACGAAACCAAAATTTTAAATCCTAACATATCAGGATCGCTTTCTCTGGGGAATATTATTATCACATATACACAACTAACGCAATTTGTGGTAAGTGTATTTTTGATAGTACTATTTTTGTTATTACTCAAATTTAGTTCATTGGGCTTAAAAGCCAGAGCAATGCGCGATAGTAATCTGCTCTGTAATATTTTTGGCATGAACATCGAAATATTTAGAATTGTTTTATTTGCTTTAAGCGGTTTCTTTGTTGCAATAGGTGGTTTTTTAATTGCCTATGATGTGGGAATGGATCCTTATGTAGGAATGCCAATGTTACTTAATGCGGTTGTTGCTTTAATTATTGGTGGTGTTGGGAAATTTGAAGGGGCTGTAATAGGTGGTTTTATTATTGGAATACTCCAGTCACTTGCTGTTTGGATGTTTTCTTCCAGTTGGGAAAGTGCAGTTACATTTGTTTTATTAATTATTTTCCTAATTTTTCGTCCACAGGGAATTTTGGGTGAAAAGCAGAGGAAAGTATAAATGAACTATTTTTTACACATTATAATAATGATAAACATCTATGTGATTCTTACAGTAAGTTCCAATTTACTTATAGGAATGACAAATTTACTTTCTTTGGGACAAGCAGCATTTTACGGAATTGGAGCATATATTGCGGTATTGTGTTTAATGATACTTCACTTACCGCTTATTCCAACTATTCTTTTAGTTATGATTGTAACTGCATTGTTCAGTTTGCTTCTTGCGCTTCCTTCACTTCGTTTGAAAGGTGATTATTTTGTTTTGGCAACGCTCGGGTTTCAATTAATCGTATTTACTGTTTTATACAATTGGGTTTCTTTAACGAGAGGTCCTTATGGTGTGTCGGGTATTCCTGCTCCAAAGCTTTTTGGATTCATTGAAATATCAGGGGTTTTACCATTTTTGATTTTAAGTTCTATTTTAGCATTATTCACTATTTGGATATTCTATAAATTGATCAATTCGCCATTTGGAAGAGTTCTCAAAGGGGTTCGAGAAGATGAAATTTCTGTGCTTTCGATCGGCAGATCTGTTACAAACTACAAAATAATGGTATTTGTTATTTCAAGTGCTTTTATCGGAATTGCGGGTTTCCTTTATGCCTCTTATGTGACTTATATTGATCCTACCAGTTTCACCCTGGATGAATCTATCTTTATTCTCTCCGCTCTACTCATTGGTGGATTGGGGAATATAAAAGGTCCGGTTGTGGGGTCAATCTTTGTGATAGTTTTACCGGAATTACTCCGGTTTGTGGGAATGCCGAATAGTATTGCTGCTAACATGAGACAAATAATTTATGGTTTGGCACTACTTCTACTTATGAGATATAGACCACAAGGAATAGCTGGAGTATATAAGGTGAAATAATGGATAATGGTGTAATTTTGAAAATAGACGATTTAACCAAGAGTTTTACAAGAAATATTGTAAATGTTCGTGGTGAAGCGGAAAATGAAAGATTTAATATTATTGATAAACTTGATCTGGAAATTGTTAAAGGAAAAATAACTGCTCTTATTGGTGGAAATGGAGCAGGGAAAACCACACTATTTAATATAATTTCACAATTCGTGAATGCTGATTCCGGGAATATTGAATATTATCACGGAGATGAAACCACTTCTCTTTTAAAACTCCAACCCGATAAGATCTACAGAAAAGGCATTGGACGACTTTTCCAAGATAATCATATTTTTCTAGATATGACCGTAACAGAGAATATGCTTATTGCTGATGATAATCGTTTTGGTGAAAAACCATTTTTATCTTTATTTAAGTCAAAGAAAAATAATGAAATTGAAAAAAATAGAATAGAAAAAATGGAAGGTATATTTATTAAACTTTTTGGTGAGAATAATGAATTCTGGGAAAAACGCAATGATTTGGCTCGTTCATTATCCTACGGACAGCAAAGATTACTCGGTCTTGCAAGAATATTTATGAGTAAGTATAAAATTGTTTTGTTAGATGAACCTACTGCTGGTGTGAATCCCAAAATAATTAATAAGATTTGTGCGATCATAAGAAAAATGCCTCAAAAAGATGGATTAACTGTTCTTTTAATTGAGCATAACATGAAAGTTGTAGAGAATGTTGCAGATTGGTGCTGTTTTATGAGCGATGGGAAAATAACTGCTGTAGGGAGTTCAAAAGATGTTATTGGTAATCCTGATGTTAGAAAAACATATTTGGGTATATAAAATGTTAAATAAAGAAATTCTAAAAATTAAAAATCTGAAAGCAGGATATGAAAAGAGTAATTATATTATCAATGATATTTCCCTTTCAATAAGTAAAAATGAAGTTGTGGCAATTGTTGGTAATAATGGAGCTGGCAAATCCACATTAGCAAAGGCAATTTTAAATATTACACCATTCATTGAAGGTGAAATAAATTTTAAAAATAAGGTGATTTTCAATAATAATAAAAAATATGGAACAAGTGAAATTATTAATTTTGGCATTGGTTATTTCATGCAAGGAGGGGAAATATTTTCTAATTTAACTATTGAAGAGAATTTAAAATTTGCCGGCATAAAACTTGGCAAGAACGAATACAAGAAAAAATTGAACAAAACCAAATCTAATTTTGATCTTTTAAGTAATAATAACAGAATAAAAATGAAAGCTTCTTATCTGAGTGGTGGCGAACAGCACCAACTCGCTCTCGCAATGGTTATGATGAGGAATCCGGATCTGCTGATACTTGATGAACCATCTGCAGGCCTTTCACCTCGCAATAGGAATGAATTGTTTGAAAGTATCAATAAGATCAGACAGGAAAATGATATTGGAATTTTACTGATTGAACAAAATGTAAAACTTGCAGTTGACTTTTCCGACAGGATTTTTAAATTGGATTTAGGTAAATTTGTTAAAGAAGAAAGATCTGAAAATCTGAAAGAATTAAAAAATTTAGATTCTTTTTTTTGGGATTAATGAAAAATATGCTTAAACAAGAAAACGAAATAGTCGCAATTAAATATGATAACGATACCGAAAGATCTACTTTTACAAAAATAAATATAAAAATGTTTTGTCTTTGTTCTAATAATGTTTATTTTAAGTGCAAAAGAGAGAAATATTGAGAATAGTAAATATTGGAAAAATTCAAAAAAATATTATAATTTAAAGGAGAAATTTAAAATGAAGAAATTAGTAACAATTTTATTAGTCGTTTCTATTGTTTTTAGTTTGTTTTTATTTCAGGGTTGTGGGAAGAAGAAAGATGAGGATGTTATTAAGATTGGGGCTGTATTGCCTTTGACAGGTTATTTGTCCGAACTTGGTTCTGATGAAAAAATAGCCATTGAATTGGGGATTGAAAAATTTGATACAAAAAATAAAATTGAAATAATCTATAAGGATAGTAAAGGTCAGGCCAAAGAATCATTAAGTGCTGTTTCTCAATTAATAAATCAAGGTGTCGATAAAATTATTCTATCGACTTCATCTGTTGTTTTAGCAAATTTAGGAAGATATAATAGTGAAGAATATCTATTTATAGCGCAATGTATGTCTCCCAATGTGGTAGAAAATTATAAAAATGCAATTAGAATATATGCTTCAGTAGATGACGAAACTGATTTAATGGCAGATTATATAAATAAAAATAACCTTAATAAATTGAGTCTAATGTATATTAATAATGATTTCGGTCAAAATTCTATAAGTGAGCTATTGCATAAGGTCGATATTAAAAAAGATTTACAGAGAGAATCGTTCAGTTTTGGTGATAAAAATTATAAAAATCAAATTGCAAAAATTAAAGATTTTAATCCAAACGCATTAACAATTTATAGTTATCCACAGCAATGGCCCAATATAATTCACCAATTGGATCAATACAAATTTGATAAAATCATTATTGCTAATAGTGGGCTTAGTTTTTTAATTAATGAAATTTCCAGATATAATATATCTGAAAATATTCTTGCCCCAATTCCTAAATATATTTATGCGAAAGAGGATAAGAGAATAAACTCATTTAAAAAATTATTAAAACAAAGAACAGATAAGTCGGCTAATTATGACATAATTTACTTCTACGATATGATGAAAATTTTAATTAACAACTTATATCTTTATCCTAATCTGAACAATCAAGAACTTATTATAAAAATAACATCCAAAAATTATAACGGTGTTAGTGGAGAATTGAAGTTTAATAATAGAGATGCCAAATCTATTGATTTGAAGTTTATGAAAATTAAAAATATTTCAAATAACTAGCAACAAAAAGTGAAATATTAATTTTTAAATTTATAAATGAGGATTCATTTAAAATGTCAATAGACCAAGACAAGTGCGATCAAGTTGATTTTTATCTTAATTTCTTTCCTAAAGATTTGGGAAATTATGTAGAAAAAAACAATGAAATCATTAAAAAAATATTTGAAAATATAACTTTTTTTAAGAATATAAGTAATATGCAACAAATTGAGTTGGATATTATTATATTAGGTGTAGGAGCGGGTTATTTTGAAATTCCATTAATATATTGGATATTTAAAAATTATCCAAATTTATCAATAAATATTACAGCAATTGATAAAAGTGAGAAGTATAAAGAAATCTTTTTAAAGGCTATTGAAAAAATATACAATGAAAAAGATGGAAATACATTTGGCAGGAAAAAATACCAAGAATTGAATAAAAATTGCAAGTATTGTACTGAAAAAAAAGAAAAATATAATTCAAAAAATGGTAAAATTAAGGTTGAATTTATTGTTACCGATATAGAAAAAGATTATAAAATTAACGAAAAATATGACGCTAATAAGCAACTTTTTTCAAAAAAATATGATATTGCAATTTGCTCATTTATTTTTAATCATATTTCTTTTTGGAGATCATTAATTATTGATATAAGGAATGCATTAAAAAATAATGGTAGTATTTTTATTCCGCAGATTGGAGGTGATTCTTTATTATTAAATGGTGATATTAATAAATGGAAATATGAATCGTCTGCAAATAAAACAAACAATAAAAATAAGGAAGAACTGATTGATTTTTTTAGCCAATTTTATCCAATTAATTTTTCAATATTGAGTGATAATCATGAAATTTCTGCAATTAATATTTCTTTAGCAATAGATTTTTGCGAAAAAGTAGGTTTTATTAAAAAATCTAATTTGGAATTAAAACTAGATTCTTTTTCTACTAGTAAAGAAAAATTACTTAACGCAATAGAAAACAACCTTTATTCTTGTTTTACTGAGAACATCAAATTCCATAAAGAATATAATGGTAAAGATATAATTAAAAATCTTTTTTTAGATAAAAAGGATAAGGATATAGAATTTAATTTTGATGCAAAAGTGAAATGGTATCTTTTTAATAAAAAAAATGATAATAAAATTTATTCTGAAATCTTTGGAGTTAATCAAAATAATATTCGTGCACATTTAGAATTATTTAATGAACAGATTCAGTCTTTAAAATCTCAAAGGATACCCATATTTGAGACTATTCCAGAAAATTTTGATAACTTAAAAACATATATGTCATATAGATTACATCTTGTTTCAAATATTTTTAGAAGGTATAGAATATTATTGGATACTGTAAAAGTAGCAAATTTAACATTCAATAATCCATTTTTTGATTTTGATAAAAACAAATTTTATAACGGGAATACATTATTCTTTGCAAATAACGAATTATCAAAAGAAAAAAGGAAAAAATTCGTAGGTGATGCAAAAAAATATTTTGAAAAACTTCAAAAAGCCAAAATTGATGGCTTTATTAAAGCAAATTTTACAAATTTGAATTTTTTTTACAATAATCTAAGTAATATTATCTCATCTAACTTTATCATTAAATTTGATATAAATAAACAAAATTCGTCAAATTTAAAATTATATTTAGAGGAAAATATCTCCCAAATTGTTTTAAATTATAACCCCAATAATGAACTAGATGAAAACAATATTTCTGAATTTATTAGGAATACTATTGGTTCTAATGAAATAAATAAATACTTACCATCTATTAATAAGTCAATGGAAATAACCAATGAGATTTTTGGAGAAGGATTTATATATTTTTTTCCAGTGATTATACATGTGGCAAAAGAAATGGAAAAACAATTTATAACCTTAACAATTATTACTAATAAAGAACTACAGGACGGGGAAATTATTTTTTATAATAAAATAATTATTAAATTAGGAGATATTACAAACTATAATAATGTACTAAAATTCTATCATTTCAAATCTAAAATATTAAAACAGCAATTAAAAACCGCCATCATCTCCATCCTCGTAGATTCTTTTGCTCATAATATTGCAGCTCATAGTTTACAGCAAATACTAAAATGGCTTAATAAACGTGTTCAATATTCAAATCAGAAATTTAATAATGAGGAATTATCAAAGTGTAGTAAACTTAAAAAGGCAATTAAAGAAGACAAAATTAAAGATTTTACAAATTTTAAAAAAGATGAATTTAATATTTCAAGTGTGTTGTGGGATGGAAATACTGATTGTATTAATCAATTAATTGAAAATATCAAAAACATTAGAGATAACAATTCTGAACTAAGAGAGATTACTGACCAATACTTACCCTTGTCTTTTGATGTATTCAGATATAATTTTCTGAAATATATAAATAATAAAGCAACTTTCTGGAGTGGAGTTATAAAAGATAGTGTATTGGGAGGGACTATCACTAATTGTTATGATATTTTATATGAGTTTTGTTACAATCCCTATTTTATTGGAACTATAGCTGGCTCTGAAAATATTTTTAAAGTTCACTTTCGTGTTCATTGTGATGAGTGTGAAAATAATAAGTTTAAAACAGTGGAAGATTGTGATAAATCCAATTTTTTAACAATAGATTTAAATAATATGATGAATGACAATTCTGAAGGAACTTCTAAAATTGTTGAAGCAGGTAATGTATTTCCAAATCTAAAAAAGGAATTAGAAAAGAAATTAGTTTTTCTTCCGGGCGGTGATGTTGGTAAAAATAGTTTGTATACTATTTTTGAAAATACTTTGAGAAATGTTAAGCATTGTGACCGTACAGTTGATGGTAAAATACAAATTGAATTCAATATTCATATTATAGAGCAAAAAATAGGTGAAGATGGTGAAGAAAAATTCTATGATGTAGAAGTTTGGGTTGGTAATAAACAAGATTTATGGCAAACTAATACCATATTTCTTGACAAAAATGAACAAGAAGGACAATTTTCAGATGACAAATTAGGTAAAATAGAAGAAGATAATATAGATAAAGTATGGGTACTTGATAATGGTAAGTATAAAGAAATAGATCTCGGAAGTTATCATTTGTCAAAAAATACGGAAACTATTGAAATTGACAATTACAATACCTATAATAAAATGAAGGTAAGATACTACTCAAAAAAAACCAAAGATATATTAACTACAAAGACAAAAAAATCCATTATTGATGAAAATTCAAAACCACGAATGGGTGGAACTTATCAGGATAAGATATGTGCCAGTCAATTATTCACAAACGATTTTGATAATGTGGATAAAGAATATATGCTAAATGGGGGGAAGTTGGATTTTGTTAGAGATTCTAATAAAAACGAAGATAATAAAAGAGGAAATCTTGTAACAACAATTAGAATCTGGAAAGGGGATAATTATAATAAAGAACCAATTGATATTGATATTGATGGTGAAAATGGAAACGGGTTATTTATAGATAAAAATAAGAATATTATAGAAAATTTAAGAAGATTCAAATTGTTTGTATCCAATGATTCAGGTCAGAAAAAATATCTTGAATCTTTAGGTGTTGTAAGAGTTGTAGAAAAAGATAAAAAAAATCAAAACTTAAACGGCTACGATAAAAAGTTTAAAAATTATTATGATAAATGGTTAGATGAGTGGTTGGGGGATTATAAAATTTCAATTGGAGGTGAGGGAAATATAGGTTGGAGAAGCTGCGTAGAGGGGAATAAGTGGTTACTTACTGAAGTAAATCTTGGCGAGAGTAATAATAATGGCTATCATTTAGTTACTTTTACTCATAATGATAATGATGAGAATTTATCCATTAAAAACCAAGGTATTGCAGGAAAAGAATTCTTTGAAATAAGCGTCGATGGTAATATTAATGGAATAAAAGCCAACAATATTCAACAAAAAGAAATAATTGAAGTAATAGGTAGTAAAATAATTGCTATTGATAATAGAGTAAACAACTATATTTCTGATACTGGGAAAACGGATAATCTTTGGAATGGGTTATTTTTAAAAACATTTTCCGAAGGTAAGGATAAAACAGAAGCTAATGAAATTCTGACAAAAGTAATAAATATTGGCAAAACAGATTCTATTCATTTTCTAATATTACATCTAACTTTTATTGAACAAATTTGGGAAGGAAATATAGTTGATTTTATAAATGAAAAATTAACATCCAATGGTAACTATATATTTAAGAAATTGGTTATTACGACTGGTCGTGGAAGAAGTGGATGGTATTCTTATATTAAAGAAAATAGTGATTTAAAATCAAAAATTCTTTTCTTACCACCGGAGTCAATTACTTCTGCTTTATCATATGGAATAATGATTAGTGATGATTTTGAAATAAAATATAGATTAATTAAACTATTGATGAATTAAAAGGAGATTTTATGTGTAAAAAAATTATTATTATTGGGTGGCATTTTAACACAAAGAATTGTAAACCACAATATAATAATGAAACAGGCAAATGGGAAAAAATAGAAGACTCAAAAGCTCTAATTTATAAACTCAATTCAAAAGAATATGTGGAATTAAATAGTGATTATAGAATTTATCTAATGAGTCACCCCAAAAGTCCATTTGAAAATGATGAAAAGGAAAAAGTAAATTGTAAAATCAATAAAATTATCAAAGGCAATAAGAAGTCAAAAATTTTGTTGTTGTTTCATCAAATACCTTGGGAATTAGATGATTTTAAAAGTATTGATAAAATGGTTTTTCATATTTTTAGCGCTAGTAGATTATATTGGAGACAAGATAACAAACAAGGAATACTAGATAATAGTGAAAATGTAAAGTGTCTATTTTATTCAGGAGAAATTGATTCAATAGAAAAATTAAATTGGAACTTCGTTTGGGAAGAATATTATTCAGGTCTCTCTAAAAAAAAAAATGAATTAATTAAGCTCTGGCTCCCTCTTGCAATAGACATTCAGGGTTTAAGCGAAGTTATGAAAAATAATAAAAAAAAAGCACCGAAATATTTAAAGGATATAAAAAATAATAGTAATAATTTTTTAGATTTACAAAAAAAGCACAATGAAATAATAATAAAGTCAGAAAAAATATCTGGCAATTTTAGAATTTCAGATTCGGAAAATAATGAAATATATAACTTATTAAAATTGTTGAATAAAAAAAATGATGATAATTTTGGGAACATGGGAAAATATTTAGACAAAGAAAAAGAATGTTTTTTACCAAAATTCTTAAAAAATATCGTTTCTAAATTTGATGAAGTTATTAAAAATCAAAATTCCGAATGAGTCAAATACTACAAAATAAAAGAATATTTTCATCAATCGGTAGATATATAAAATATGCTACAAATCTTTCAGATAAGATGTCAAATGTTTCATTTGTTTTGTTTGATTCATCTGGTAATATAGAATTCTCTGAAAAGATTGAATTTAAAGTTAAAACGATCATTTTTTCATTTGAAGAATATTCATCCGATTCAATTGTATATTTATTGGATTTTGATCATTTGGGAAAAAATATTGGAAAAGCATTACGATCTATAGAAAGATATACTTTGCTTCAATTAGACGAAGTCAGGAATAGATTAGATGTTTTCTTTAAAGGACATGGCACAGAATCACTATCTTCTAATTTGAATGATGTTATATATAATTTTAGAACAGGTTTAACGCAACTTAAGGAATCACCGGAAGATTTTGATAGATTTAGGAAATTCGTTTTTACACCGGGATTTGAATCTTGGGAGAAATTAATAAAAAGGTTACAACAATATAAGGATCTATTAATACTTAGCGGATTTGGTAATGAGATAAAAAAAGTCCAAGAGAATGTAGATTTGTTTAACATTTTTTATAATGCATTAAAACCCCTTAAGATTGAGAAAATATTGTCTATGAGTGATAAAAGTATTACTGAAAAGATGAAATATTTAGAAAATATAGATACTATATTTTCACAAATAGAAGCAAAAGTAAAGGAGTTTAATATTGCGATATAATATTCTCGTAATAGACGATAATAATGATTTCTCGAGCTCAATAAAATTAATATTGAAAGATTATAATGTAAAATCTGTTCCATCAATAGAAAAAGCAAAAGAGGAACTTAGTGATGATTTGGATATTATTCTTCTCGATCTTGTCTTTGATGAAAATAAACCGGATACAATGCAGGGAATGGAATTGCTCCCATATATAAAACAGAAATATTCCGAATTGCCTGTGATAATTATGACCAATTTTGCTTCAATTGATAAAAGTGTAATTGCAATTAAAAAAGGTGCCAAAGATTTTTTTAGGAAAAAGGAATTGGATTGGGATGAATGGAAAAATCGCATAAAAAATTACTGTCGAGATTATAGAAAAATAAAGAGATTAGAAGAGCAAGCAAGAGAATCAGAAAAAGAAAATGAAACGGCAATCATCGGTGAAAGTGAAGAAATTATTTATCTACGCAAGAAAATCAAGGATTTGGCAGAAAACAGTAATGATGTTAGTATTTTTATTCAAGGTGAAACAGGGACTGGTAAGAATCTCGCAGTAAAATATTTTCGTCACCATTCACAAAGGAAAGATAACCCCTATCAGGAATTTTCTATAACAGAAAAATCGGAAAATCTTTTGGAGAGTGAATTATTCGGACATGAAAAAGGTTCTTTCACCGATGCAAAAGATGAAAAAATAGGTCTTTTCCAAGCAGCGGATAAAGGTATATTATTTTTGGATGAGATTGGTGACTATTCTTTACAAATTCAGGCAAAGATAATGCGATTTTTGGAAGATAAACAGATCACTCCTGTTGGTAGTACAAAACCAAAACAATTGGATGTACAACTCATCTTAGCAACAAATAAGAATTTACAGCAACTGATAAAAGAAAAGAAATTTAGAGATGACCTTTATTACAGGATAAACAGAATTAAGATTGAAATCCCGCCATTACGAGAAAGGGGGAAAGACATAATAATATTAACTAATTACTTTTTTAAGCATTTCCGTAAAAAAGAAAAAACCAATTTGGTAGAAATTTCTGAAGAAGTTTATAAAATATTGAAAAATTATACTTGGCCGGGTAATATTCGCGAACTTCAGTCGGTAATTTGGAATGCCTGCACCGAAGCGAGATTGTATGACAATAAAATATTACAAAGAAAGCATTTAAAAAAAGAATTATTGACAAATAGAAATACAATTAAAAAAGATACAGTAAGTAATTATAGAAAAAAGAAAGTGGAAATTGAGTTGCAAGCAATTGACGAAGCATTATGTAAAACATTGGGACAAAAAGCAAAAGCAGCAAAACTTTTGGGTATGACAGCAGATCAAATGCGGTATAGAATAATTACATTTTGTTATTCAACCGAATATAAAGAAAAATTCAGAAATATTAAACAT
>Ga0307992_1001640_pt1 | contig 13165 bp, 11 predicted proteins | sample EllFjometagen133_FD_203162 | JGI IMG/M metagenome (GOLD analysis project Ga0307992, IMG submission 203162) | Marine microbial communities from Ellis Fjord, Antarctic Ocean - #133 | ecosystem: Environmental > Aquatic > Marine > Unclassified | place: Southern Ocean | collected 2014-10-08
AACTATTTGGGTGGTACATTCAACATTCAAGTGCAACACCCGTCATATTATAGAATACCTCATAAGGGGTCTTCCAGCCAAGTCTCTTCCTCGGTCTAGAGTTTAAAAGGTATTCAATCTTCTTAATATCTTCATCTGATACAGTATTAAAGTCAGTTTTCTTAGGAAGAAAACGACGTATTAAACCATTTAAGTTTTCGTTACAACCTCTTTCCCAAGAGCTATAGGCGTGAGCATAATAGCAGTCTAGTCCTAGTACTTTTTCTATCTCTTGATACCCTAAATTCTCAGACCCTCTATCCATGGTGAGTGTTTTTAAATGTTCCCTTGGTATTATATCCAATCTATTAATCATCGCTCCATTTGATGCTCTAATAGTCCCATTCTTCACCTTCTGGATAAATACTAACCCTGAATATCTTTCATTGATTGTTTTTAATCTGGTGTTTGATTGCTTAGATACCACTAAATCATTTTCCCAATGTCCAATATCTATCCTTAGGCCAACTTCTGTTGGCCTATCTTCAATTGATGGTAATGGTCCTTTATCTATACGGTAACTCTTTCTTAGTCCCTTTTTCATTCTCCTCTTCCTGTGCCTAGCTAGATAGGGGCGTAGATCTTCACAATTAGATTTGAGATAACCACATCCTGCTCTATATACTTGGACATACACATATTGATATATGGCCTCATGTGATATGGACTCGCCTATATTACTATCCATGGTATTAGCTATTTGCTCTGGTGACCAGCCTAGTTTTAGATGTTTAATTACATAATCACGGACAGCATTATTCTTTAGTCGTTGCTCTCGTCCCCGTTGAGATCTATGCTCCATAGCTCTGCTATGGGCTAAACGTGGAGTGTATACCTTTCTTTCCTGGGGCTTATTCCTTTCTATCTCTCTGGAGATAGAAGAGGGGCTACGCCCCAATCTCTTAGCTATATTCCTAATTGATTCTTTTTGCCATAGCATTTCTTGAATCTTTTCTCTTTCTTCAATTGTTAGTTGTTTATATGTCATACCCTGCTATTTTAGCAGAGTGTTGCACTTACTTGTTGAACCTAGGCCGGAGTCGGATTCGAAGTGCTAAATGGACTATTAGATATTATTGCTAATACTAGCTAAATTATCGTAATATTAGCGATTATTCTTCCCTGTTCTAAGTCGCCAGAAGTTACCAGCATTTACCACTTTTAATCACCTTTCAGTCACAATAGCGTCACAATTTTTTGATGCTTAGCAATACAGGGAAAGGTGGTAAATGTGCTATGCCAAAATTGATTTTTAGGTAAGAAAAAAACCGCCTTAATATTACAGACGGTTATTTTAAATGTACATGTCAAAATCACATAGAAATTGCTATTTTAATAATTTCTTCAGTAATAATACCACTATTATCACCCTGCGATGTGAGCTTATCAAGCTGATCCAAATTTTGAGCATGCTTTTTACAAGCACCAATTTTCACCTGCACGCGATCAGGTTCATGCTCTCGATAATCAAGACCGGCACCACGCTGATTAAACATAGCAACGACTCTTTCTCCAGCATCTTTACATTGAACAAATGCAGAAATATTTCTATAAAGACCGGGGTCACCTCCGCAAACAAAGCATCCTGGCGTCTGATCAAGGCCAATACCTCTAGGTTGGAAAAACTCTCCACCGTTTTCAGGCTTCTTGTCTAGTTTTCCGTGCGCAAGTATGCCGCGACGTGGGTGATCTTGCAATTTAGGATAGACGGTTTCCTCACCAGATCCAATCCCAAATGGAGATTCGCTTAAGCCCTTAGACAATCCAACACAACTGCGTCCACACTCACCATCTCCGCAATACCAAACAACTCCACCTCGACCACTAATAGACGAATGGCCAGATCTGTAACCACAATAGGGACATCCAAATTGTTGTAATTCTTCTACACTTACCGCGATCGGACTGTTGGTCTCTGCTTTAATTTCACCAGTAGACATTATTTTGTAGAGCATATTAACAAGCGTATTTGTGGGGCTATTATACTTATTTTTTAAATATAGCTCCGAAATCTGCGCTTCTTTTTTGGCTACTTCACCTGTCATACGTGCCGGATAAACACAGCCTTTTATACCTTGACAGAGACGCATTTGAATACTGTTCCTTACTATTCGACTACCGGTTTGCTTTGCTTGACGAAGTAAATTACGGATATCTCTCTTTGATAGAGGATGATAATTGGAAATTTTAACTTTAGAGTTAGCATCTATATGCTCATACTCATAATGAACTGTTTTGTTTTTACTCATCTTATTCGTTTTTAAGGTTCAATAATATATCATTTATATATCAAAAAAGTATACCATTTTGGTATACTTTTGTCAAGACTTGGCTACAAAACTCCAATTGGAGTGTTCTACTAAACCTAGATGTTGCACTTTGGAATAGAATTTAAGTTTTAATTATAAATTAATATTCTTGTTTATTTATAATTTCTTATATAAACCCTCTAATTTTTTCATATGATCTTTAAGCCCTAATTCCCTGGCAGACTCTAAGGCATTATTAGATAACTGTTGTTTGTCTAGTTTTTCAAACTCTCGTAACTTATTAGCTAGATCGTCTGTATCGCCAGCTTTAAACAATAATCCATTCTTTTTTGGTTCAATTAATTCTGGTAAACCACCGGTCCTAGCAGCAATTACTGGTTTTCCATTTCCCAGCGCTTCAATTAACGAAAATGGCATGTTCTCTGGCCAAACAGAAGGCATAATTACGGCCTGAGAGCCTGCTATAACCTGTTTCAAGTCATTATCATATAGAACGCCGGTAAACTCGATTTTATCTTCTAGGTTGGCTTCTTTTACCATCTGTTTTAACTTATCTTTTTCTGGTCCTTCTCCCACAATCTTCAGCTTAGTATTCTGCTCGGTCTTACCATAGGCAGTAATTAAATCATTAATTCCTTTCTCATTGGATAAACGACCAAAATACAACCAGTAATCTCCGGGCTTAGCTTCTTTAACTATCTCATCATCTTCAATGAAGTTATGAAGAACTTCAATTTTCTCTTCTGGAATACCAAAACGTACACAAACTTTTTTCATAAAATGACTCGGGGCAATGTATAGATCAATATTTTTATCATAAATATTTAAAAAATAATGATGAATTAGATATTCCAAAGAAACTAAGAAACTTTGGATATAAGAATCTTTAAAATATTTCTTAGTAGCACACCGATAAAATCTAGAACCACAGGCATCCCAGATGGTTCTACCTCGGCTATACATCTGATAATTAGGGCAAACTAGCTTATAATCATGTAGAGTCATAACAATTTTAGCTCCAGCTTTTTTAGCCACCGGCAAAATTGATGGTGATATATGATGATAGATATTATGCAAATGCACTATATCTGGTTTAAAATCTTCAACTAGCTTTTCAAAGTTAACTCTAGCTTCTCGGCTATATATTATTCTTCTTGGTATCTTAATTATGTCTCTAAGCCTTAAATGACTGAAACTTAAGCGAGAAATGAAATATTTGCTCCAAGAACTCTCTTGATTTCTAGGATGTTCCATAGAAAAATTAGCCACTTGGTGACCATTCTTTTCTAGAGCCTTGGAAACAGTTAAATAATATTTCTCAGCTCCTCCTCTTAGATAATGAAATTTGTTAACTTGGATTATTCGCATGCCGAGCTAATTTTTTATACACCTTCTCGTATTCACGAGCAATGGTGACTATATTAAATTTTTCTTCTACCGTATTTCGAATATTATGTCTGAGACCTTTAATTCTATCCGTATTATAATAGTTCATCACAAAAATCATTTTAGTGGCTAATTCTCTATCATTACCCTTTTCAAAAGTAAGACCATTATATTTATCTTTTATAATTTCTTTTAGACCATCAACCCGTGAAACAATTATTGGTAAATTAACAGCTCCAGCTTCTAAAGCTACTAAACCTAGCCCTTCCCAATTTGATGGAATAACTGAAGCATCTAAACGTTTATAGAAATCGTAGGCGTTTCTTCGGCCCACCAACTTAACCTTGCCCACTAAACCTAAATTTTTAATTTGTTGCTCTAAACTATCTTTTAAATGGCCATCACCGGCAATGAAACATCTAAATTCCCTATCTTTAATTCTGCTAATAGCTTTTAATAATACTGAAAAGCCTTTTTGTTCAGTTAATCTACCAACAGCACCAAAGAGAAATGGTTCACCGGCTTCCTTAATCTTATTAGCAGGAAATTCTTCTAAATCAATGCCATTAAGAATAACCTGAATTCTATTCTGATCATATTTATATCTCTTAGCCGCATCATCTTTTACAGCCTGAGAAATAGCAATCACTTTAGCACTATTTCTGAGACCCCAAGCTTTTAACTTACTAATAAATTTAGACTCAGAAACATTAACATTCTGCACAACAGAAATATGTTGTTTAACGCCAGCCAATTTAGAGGCTAGGGCCCCGTAGAATATACCACCTAGCTGACTATGTACTACATCTGGCTTTATCTTCTTTATAGCCTTAGTTAACTGAAGGATATTAAGAATATCTAATTTAAATCGTTTCTTTAAAACAATAACCTCAGCTAGCTGACTAGCTTCTTCATAAAAATATCCGCCTTCTTTAAAACAAATTAAATAGGGCTCAAATATTTCCTTATCTAAAGCTTTTAACAAATTAACCGTTAGTTTCTCTGCTCCACCCGAATAAAGAGTAGGCAGAACTAAAACTAATTTAATTTTTCTTTGATTTTTTTCCATGTTTGTATTTGATTACTTCGATAGCAGCTAAAGTAATAGCAATTGGAAGCCAAACCTTACCTTTATAATATGAAGTATTAAAAAATTGAAATAAAAAGGCTCCCAATGAGCCCGCTACTAACGGTAATAGCAAATCTCTCTCCATTACATACTTATTTACCGCTCTAAACATTCTAATAAATATAGTTAGAACAAAAATCAAAAAAGCTAGAGTTCCTAATAATCCATTCTCAGCTAATACTTTTTGCCAAACCCCGTGGGAATCCAAGGGATCACCATATTTAGCTCTGAAACGTACGTCATCAGTGACCAGGCCGAAGAAGCTACCTGTTCCTTGTCCTAATAAAGGTTTATCCTGTAGATTCTCCAAGGCAATCTCAGTTAGGTGCCAACGATTTTCCGTAGAGCTAGTATTCTCCTTCTGCAAATTAAGCATATGCAAAGTGATCGGAGTTGAAACAATAATTAAAATCAACGTAATTAAAATAAAATGTTTTCTTATAAAACTATGCTGAGTATAATTTAAAAATACAAAACCTTGAATGGCTAAGATAATCCAAGCAGAACGAGAAAAAGTGCCAATAGCTATAATAGCTAAAAATATAAACAACCAATTCAATCCTACTTTAGTTTTCGCTTTAGCCCAATGTTTTAGAGCTAGAGCAAAAAAAGCCGCCATAACTAGAAATTCAGCAATCAGGTTATGATTATCACCAAAGATAAAAACCCCGCCTACAGCCATTGGCTCAATACGGAAAAAAGCCTCTTGCCAATCTTGTCCCCAAAGAGACAATAAACCAACAAGTGATACTGCTACAGCAGAAATAACCAAAACTATTAAGGATCTCTTTAATATTCGCTCAGACTTAATTATATTATATGGTAAGCATATATAGGCTAAATAAAAGAACAGTATCCAACGCACTGCATACCATACACTAAACTCAATATAATTACTTAATAAACTAGACAATATTGCCAAACCAAAAAATAATAGAAATTTCTTAACCAATGGAGCTCGCCAACCAGAACGACCGGTAGTTAATAATTGATAAAAACTTTGCAGAACAAAACCGCTTAGAACTAGGACCCCAACTAAATCGATAAACGGTATTACTAATGGACCAACAAAAAAGTCCCAATGAATTAACGGCAGAGCCAAAATTAAAACATAGAGGCCAATCTCGTTCTTCCACCAAAATATTAACCAAAAAACAATTACTGCTAAAGCTAATAAACTCCAAGTGGGATTAGTATAGCTTAAAGCTAACAACCCTCCAAATATTAAGGCGCTAATTATTAACCAGGTTTTTCTTATATAAGAATTCATAATATTTATAAATAACACCCTATATTAACACTAATAACAGAATAAACCAATAGTTATTCAAAACTCACATTAAAGACTTTATCGCTATCTATTTCACTTTCCCAGCTGATTTCACCATGGTCTTTTATTAACTCTGCTCCTAGACTCGGATAGAAACTAGCTATTCGATAATCCTCTTCTAAATCTAACTTAACTTCCGCCTGCCAGTAGCTGCCCGGTTGTTTTTGTATATAAAGATTATAATTCTGAGCAATGATTCCTTTATCTAAAGTGTAGTTAATAACTATATCCTTATCCGTAGAAGCATCTACAGAAATAAATCCGGAAACCACTGTTTTGTCCAAATTAGTATCTTTTTCTACCTTGAAATCCTGACTAAATCCTTCCTGTGAAACATTTTCAGCTAAAATTGGTAGATATATTCTAGTTAGACTACGATAGCGACTAGTTCTCCAATCAATACCGCCACCATGAGAATAATTCAACTTTAATTTAGCAACAAAATTATCATCCACCTCTTTCAAAATATATTCTAAAGTTTTAGTCATTACAGCGTCGGTTTTTAAAGCCGCTAAATTGGCATCTACTATCATTAAATAATCCTTATCTACAGATTGTATTTCTCCAGCCCAATTCAAATTAGAAACAATACCATGGGCATAGAGATCTTTAAAATACATAATAATGTCTTTTTCTTCCAAATTATTTATTACTGTCTGCAATAAGTATGGCCAATCATTAGATGACAAAGCCATTAAACGAGTCTCAATAATTCCTAGAAGTTCGCCAATTACATCTTTACGATCCCAACTAGAGATTCCTTTTTCTCTGTAAGCCATCTCTACTTGATATTGCAATTGATGATGAAAATTTTCTGAATTATATATTTGACCATCTACTTCAATGGCGCCTACAATTTTTAACAAATCAGCTACTACCTGTGGGGTAATGCCAATAACAACATCAAATTGACCGTTATATGGTGATGGCTTGTCACTAGGCCAAACTGAAACAATCTCTCTATATATCTCTTCAATTTTTTGAGCTGAAGTAGGCCAATCTGGAGACCAATTAGCGTCACGGAGATACCACTTCTCTACTCCTAGATATTTAGCCAACGGAGTTGGCGGTATAGTATTCAACCTATCCTGAACCGGCATGTCTAAATGATAACTATCAGCAGTAATAATTACTTCTACCTGACCTCGATTAGTTCTAAGCACAGAATAAGAACCCAGGAAACCACCGGTAGGCCTCATTTCATCACTATTCTGTAATAACACCAAAAAAGTAGTGGGCTTAGGATAACCAATAAACTGAGGAGATAGTTCTAATAACGGTAAAGATTTCTCAGTCAAAAACCAAGCTGAGGTTAAATCATTCTTTATAGACTCAAAACGATTACTAATTGGCGTTAACCAACCTCTTAACTCTACAAATTCTAAACGATTAACTGCTAAATCTAAATTTGCCTTTAAACCATTAATTTCCGGCAAGGCTTGAACAAATTTTATTAATACCTGACTCTTCTTCACTACATCTAAATCTTGAAAGTTGATTTCATCTTCTAATAATTCCTCAAAGCTAACTGCCAAGTCTGAAGCTGTAACCAAACTACCAGACACAGCCTGACCAATTTCCAATAACTCCTCAATCTGTTCTAACTCTTCATAGTTATTGAATAATTTACTAATTCTTTTAGATTTTAAACCAGCTAAATCTACCAAAGCCTTTTGGATAGACTGTTCGGCCTCTATAGATTTTTCTTTAGCAGTAACAAAGTCTTGTAATTGAAAACTATTAACCGCCTGTTCTAAATGATTCTTAGTAGTCCAACTAGAGTCAATGAAGGCCTGGGCCTGATAGGCAAACAGGCCACCAGAAATGAGAACAAAAACGACTATTGCTAGTATTAAATAAAAAAAGAATCTGAAATTTTTCCAGATATTAAAACGTTTTTTGGAACTATTATTTTCCATATTATTATTTCTTTATTTCATTTACCAAAATAATATTTTTTTCTCGTAAGATATTATATATAAAAATGTCTGCAATCTCTTGACGATATTTAAATTCAGTTAAACCCATGGTAGTGTAGTTTACTTCTCTGCCTAAATCTTGCTCTAGCTCATTAATAATCTTAGATAATTTCTCTTTTTTTATTCTACCTACTAATAAAATGTCTGTCGGAGAAGATTGGTTAATAAATAAACCAGTTAATAACAACAATTTAGGCTGACATAGTTTTTGCAATTTTTTGATAAAACTATAACCAGATAAAATTTGTGATTTTATTATCAAAGCTCGAATCTCTGGATAGAGAACAAATTTTTTGTTCACTTGATAGTATTTTTTATCTTGCCTCTTATCTCCTACCTTCGGTTTCTTAGGTTTAGAAAATTCTTCGATTCTTGCTAAACGCTCCTCATCACCGGACAAACCTTTTAAATCCAACTCTAAAAGTTGACGATCTGCAGGCTTAAAATTGGATGGATCAGCTAATAATAGCCCGAATTTCTCTAGGTTTTCCAGTTCTCGACGCACAGAATTAACCTGCAACTTTAAGTCACGGGCTAGTTGTCTGATAAAATAACGTTCATCAGGATTCAACAAAAATAGTTTTAAAATTTTTACTCTGGCCTTGGAACCAAATATTTGATTAAGCATGTTCATTGTTTTATATTTTGCCTTTTTATAGTATAATATAAAGCAGGAAAAGTCAAAAGTAAGAGACTATTTTTATGCCGAATAAAATTGCTGGTTTTACACTAAATTCTTCAGAAAAAAACCATCTAACTAGTGAAATTTTTGTAGCTCAGCCAGACAGTTTAAAAGAAAGACTGGCCGGTAAGTTGTTTGCGTTATTTGAAATAGAGGGTAAACGCTCAGAAGCTCTTCGGTTGTCTGATTTTCTAGTAGATTCTCTAAATCGCAACTACTATGAAGACGAAAAGGTTCTATTAAGAGAAAAACTGGATAATTTAAAGATAGAAAACATCTTTGAGGCGGTTTTAAGCAAAGTTAATCAAGAAACTGCAGAATTTATTGAAGAAGAAAAAATTAAACTAGAAATAAGAAACCTAAATATTACCGTAGGAGTAGCTTTTAACAATGAAATATACTTTACTCATACCGGTCATAATCATTGTTTTGTTATTTATAAAAAAGAAGATAAATATGAAACTTTAAAAGTTTCTCAAGATAAACCAGAAGAAAATGTCATTCTTAGCTTTGATAAACTCTTTACGAGTGTTATCAGCGGTGATATTCCACCTGGTTCATTTTTTATTTTAAGTAATGAAGCTTTGGCTGAATATATCTCTAGTGAGACCTTGAAAGAGATTATCACCGTTTTACCGCCAATTAGCGCTACTGAACAAATAAAGAACCGTTTAAAACAAATTAACACCTATGTGCCCTTCTCTGGCATTATTATTAAAAATACTTTTGGCCAAACTGAAACTGAAAGTATTACAGACTCTCAGGGTTCAATCGCCAGTCTACAACATACCGAGGAAAAAACTGCTAAAATACTATCTTCGGCTGGTATTATAAATAGCCGTAAAATTAAAAAAGCTTGTAAGTTTATTATTAATAAAATTAAACCTAAAAAGAAAGATCCGGCTATAATAGTGTCTAAAAGAGAGGAAATGCCAATTCCTCAGTCCCTGGCTCCAACTATAGTACCAAAACCAACTAAAAATAAACGGCCATCACTAGACTTAAAGGAAAAATTCTTCTTCAAGAAAAAAGAAGGTTATATGTCCTGGTTGAAGAAACTATCTTTTGTTACTTTCTTATCAAATCCTAAACATTGGAAAAATTGGGGTAAGAAAATACAAACTTTAACACCTTTCAAGCTAGCCGGAAAGAATCGAGCCATCTTTGCTGTTCTAACTATACTAATTATAGTTTTCTTAGTTAATCTAGGCATAACTAACTATCGACATAAACAACAAGAAAAAAAACAGGTTTATAACGAAGCTACTACTGCCATTGAACAAAAACAAAACCAAATTGATTCATATTTACTATATAGCAATGAAGAAGCAGCTAAAACACTATTGCAACAAACCAGAGATTTAATTACTGCCCTACCTCAAGACAAGCAATATCAAAAAGAAAATCATGCTAAATATTTAGAAAAATCTGATTCTCAATCTACAATTGTTAGACGAGTTATAACAACTAAACCTCAAGAAATTGTTACCCTTCCTAGCAATGCTGAAGATCTAGATCTAATCAACGGCAAACTATACGCTTCTAGCGCTAACGACAAAAAACTGTATTTAATTGATCCTGAACAAAAAAGTTTAGAAAGCCTAGATATTAACCAGAAAATTAACCATTTAGACTTCCCTTCAGTAGATCGTTATAACAACCTATATTATCTTAATGGCAGCAACTTAATACAAATTCTATTACCAGAAAAAGAGTTATCTACTATTAACTTTGATTTACCAGAAAATCATGGTGAAATATCTGCTATGGCTAGCTATCTTAATAATTTCTATTTAGCAGATAAAGACAAAGGCCAGGTATACAAATATAGCAAAACAGCTACTGGCGTCAAATTCGCTGGTAACTGGATTAAAAATCCAGAAGATCTCCCAAGGCCAATTGATTTAGCTATCGACGGTGATATATATTTCCTAAACAGTTCTGGCGAAATATCCAAGTTCCATAGAAATGCAGAAGAATCTACAGCCAATCGAGAAGAGTTTAATATAGATAGCATAGAACCAGTCGTCACGCAGGCTGATAAATTATTATTAACTGATAGCGCTATATATATATTCGAACCTACACAAAAAAGATTAATTAAATTTATTTTCACTGACACTGAAAAACAATATGGAGATTTCAAAGCTCAATATCAACTAGAGTTAGACAACTTGCAAGATGTTATTGTAGAGGAAGATAGTAATAAAGCTTATATTCTCGCTAGTAACAAGATATATAGCATTAATCTAAATACTCTTAAATAAAAACAGTCAAATAATAAAGAAAGACCGTTAAATACGGTCTTTTTTTTATTCTAATTTACTTCGCTTATATAAGCGAGTTTACTATCCGGATAAATTAAAACTTTAACTGAAATAGGGAAACGTCTTCCTGATATCTCAGACTCATTTACTCTTGCTTTCACCAACGTGTCTTTACCATCCAATTTAACTATTACAATAATCTCATTATCAAGTCGGTAGGCGAATACTTTTCTTTCTACTATCATTAAACTATCATCTGGAAATATCCTTAAAATATTACCTGTGTATACCTTACTGTCGTCTAGATAATAAAGAAGTATTATAATCCCAAAAACGATAGCCAGAAAACCTCTGCTAATAATCTTAAAGAATAATTCCATGACAAGTATATTTTTGAAATTAGTATTAAATGAACATTAAATAATCATACTATAAATTACTATAGACGTCAACCAATTCATTTTTGATATTAATTTAATTTTATATACAAAAAGAGCGACTAATCAGCCGCTCTCTTTATTTAAACAAACTGTGTAAACAAATTTATTTTAGAGTTACTTTACCACCAGCTTCCTCTAGCTGTTTCTTCATTTCTTCAGCTTCTTCTTTCTTAACATTTTCCTTAACAACCTTAGGAGCTCCGTCTACTAAATCTTTAGCATCCTTTAGGCCCATTTCAGTAAGAGCTCTAACTGCTTTAATAACAGCGATCTTACTAGCACCACCGTCTGTAAGCTCAACGTCAAAACTATCTTTTTCTTCAACTACAGCACCTTCAACAGCGCCTCCACCAGCCATCATCATTGCTGGAGCAGCAGCAGAAACACCAAATTTCTCTTCTAAGATTTTAACTAGTTCAGCTAAATCTAAAACACTCATTTGTTCGATTTCAGCTACTAATTTTTCAAACTTGGCTGGAACTACAATTGTTTTAGTTTCTTCCTTGGTTTCTTCAACAACAGCTTCCGCTGGTTTTTGTTCGTCTTTTTTTTCTTCAGACATAAATTTAAATAATTATATACTTATTTATTAATTAACTTTTTGCTTCTTTCACAGCGTTTAAAGCGTAAACGAATTTGCGTAAATTGCCAGCGAGAACATTAACGAAGCCGGAGACTGGAGCATTAATAGATCCAACCACCTTAGCATAAAGCTCTTGCTTACTAGGTAATTTAGCTAAATTAGCTACTTCACTGCCAGACAAGAATTTATTCTCTAAAATTCCGCCAACAAAATTAAGCTTGCCTTCACGGCTACTGCCAAAGTCATCTACTGCTTTTGCTGAAGCTACCTCATCATTATATGAGAAAACAGCAGCAATTTTACCTTCAAAGTCTTTAATCTTTAGTTCATCAATCTTAGTTGATTGAAAAGCTAAATCAAGTAAACTCTTCTTGGCTACATAGTATTCTCCACCTTCAGCCCTCAACTTCTGTCTCAACTCTTCGTTTTCAGACACAGTTAAAGTATCAAAGTTAGTGAACACAACTGACTTAGAGCGGCTAATTTTGTCCTCGATAATCTTTAAGATTTCTTGTTTTTGTTGTTTAGTTTTAGCCATAAATAAAAAACTGTGTTTTACCACAGCATAATTAAAGAAAACTCAATGAATTCTCTTACCTCGGCAAGTCTGATAAATATGCTTGCTGTCTGTGGTAGAACCTTAATATTTAGTTATTAGTATATTAACACATATTGAGATGATGTCAAGATGAGACATTAATAATTAGATAAAATAAAAGCCACATCTTATAGCGTGGCTTTAAATACTTTTAACTTTGTTAAAATCTAATTAATCTTGCTTCACAGCATCAAACTCAATTTCAACTTGTACATCAAACGGCAATTCATACACTGAAAAACATTTCCTCCTGGGCATTATTTCTACACCCTCAAAAGCTTCGGCATACGCTTTATTAATTTCTGGATAAGCTCCTTCTAAGCCATCGCTTGTCAGAATAGTAACACTATACACATCCTTGAAAGATAACCCGCATTTTTTCAGTAACTTCTTCATCCTTGCCATCACCTGTAATGTTTGATCAAAGATGTCATCAGTTACGGTTTTATTATCTTTATCCAA
>Ga0307992_1001641_pt1 | contig 13160 bp, 17 predicted proteins | sample EllFjometagen133_FD_203162 | JGI IMG/M metagenome (GOLD analysis project Ga0307992, IMG submission 203162) | Marine microbial communities from Ellis Fjord, Antarctic Ocean - #133 | ecosystem: Environmental > Aquatic > Marine > Unclassified | place: Southern Ocean | collected 2014-10-08
CTAGTTTTTAGAAAGAGGTGAAACGAAATAATGTATAAAAAAACAAATCAAAAAGGTTTTACGCTTATTGAGTTACTGATCGTTATAGTTATCATCGGTATTTTATCCGGTGTTCTTATTTCGGTTATTGATCCTGTAAGACAACAGAACCGAGCTCGAAACGCCTCTATCAAGGCAGCCATTACAAAGGCTGGGTTCGCTGTTAACACCTCTCGTGCTGGCGTAGGAAGATTTCCATATGAGACAGAGCTTGCGAGCGAAATAGAGAATCTCTTACTTGATCCTCAAGTAGGAGCGGACACCTGTGTAACTACTGCAACTCTTGATTGTACCTTTAGTGTTGCTGGAACGAAGTTGCCAGTTACTTGTAGCAATGCTTACTCTGGTGCCGGCGCCACTCAATGTTACCTTCATGTTGTCGCTCCTAATGTTGATGGGGCCGTATTTAGAATTGTTGGTAGGGCCTATAAATTAAATCCAGGCGATGCTACTGAACAAGATCCAATTTATGTCTTTGATAGTAGTAGGGGATTTTATCAATGCGCTGTTAGCGTTGGAGATCCGACTGCGAACAACGGTACTTCTTTTACTCTAGCTATAGATACATCGGCCGATTGCGTAGTTCTAACTGAATAAGGATCGATAGTGTTTGCTTTTGAATCCAGCCCCTTTCTCGAGAGAGGGTGGGGTTGGTGTGTAGTTTTGGGAAATGATAATTATCAAAAAGTTTAAGCCAATTTCATATAGAAAAGGTTTCACATTAATAGAGTTGATGATAACCGTTTCTTTGATAGTAATTTTGTCTGCAATCTTGTTGCAGGTTATAAATCCTGCTACTTTGCGCGCTAAGACTCGTGATCAGCAAAGAGTGGCGGGTTTAAAGCAAATTCAGGCTGCCCTAGAGCTCTATTTTGCAGATTATAGAGCATATCCCGACCCTAGCGGAACTGGTACCGGAAGTTGGTTGGTGCTAGAGTTGGGTGGCAGTGATGCTTTATCTACTGCACTAACACCCTACATGGATACAGTTCCACTTGATCCCCTCTACGAAGGTTCAACGTCCGACAGCGATCCCTGCTCAAATGGAACTACCAACAGCCGATATAATTATTGGAGTGACGAGGCAGATTACGTTTTAACAGCTCAAATGGAAATATTTACCTCAATCGACTCTTCCCCCTGCACTTCCATTCCTGAGGTAACTGCGTCCTGCGGTACTGGTTTTGCTAATTTCGGTATATGTTATGGTGTAACTGCTCCTTAGAGACTTTCTCTTCTTTTAACATTCATTGTGATATCATTTAGCTATATGAGACCTGCCCTATCCTCAAATTTGGACAACAGTAAAGGTTTTAGTTTTGTAGAGCTTCTTATAGTTGTCTCACTCATAACACTTATTTCCGGGGCTGTTCTACCGGGGTTTAACTCATATATTAGAACTCAGAATTTAAAGCAGGCGGCCGAGCAGATTGCCGGAGACTTAAGAACGGTACAGAATAAGTCCTTAGGCGGTGTTTTATCTTCAGAGCCCTCCGTAGCCTATTGGGGCGCTTCCTCTTCCTCCGGCTCCTACGCTCTTTCATTTAATACATTTTCAGCCTCTGGGGCCGCACCACCTGATAGTGATAAAGCCGCTACTTTACCGGGAGGAGTAGAGATCAAAAATTCTTTTTTAGTATTGTTCGATATGTTTAAAGGAAACGGCTGGTATCGCTTGTCCGGAAGCACGCCCTTCATAACGCGCTGCGATTTAACTGGTTCAAAGTGCCGTGTTGTAGTAGGTATGCCCGGTGCCACTTCCTGTTCCTCGATATCGGTTAATACGGCCGGCGCGATAATAATTCAGGAGGGCGTTTCATGCCCGTAGAACTATTAGATTTTAAAGATAAAGATGAAGGAGGTTTAGGACTAGTTGAAGTAATTGTTGCTATGGGAGTGGCAATGATAGTTATTACAGCTATGGTCTCTTTGGCCATATTTACTTTAAAAACTACAACTCAAAGCAAGGGTTTACTAGAATCTACTCGCCAAGCTAATAAGCAAATGGAAAAACTTCGTGTTTACAGAGACACTTATGTTATTTCTCAAAGTTGGGAAGATTTTTATAACTCCTTAATAGATGGTTTAGGTAATAGCTACTGTTCAACAAATTGCTCAAGCGGGTATGTTTGCTATATAGACGATAATTTTGTATTTCATGGTGTTAATGATCCACCTATACCACTTCCCTCTTGTTTTTATGCTACAGTCGTTTCTGGAAATGGTAATGTTTTGAATATAGTTACTGTTGCCCCGTGGCAGATAGGGGGCGTGACTAAGGCGGCGTATAACTACTCCCGCCTGGCAAATTGGTAGATTATGAAAAAATATAATTTGAAAACAAAAACAACTCAGATTTGCAAGATCCCGGTTCCAAAGGATGGTTTTACGCTAATAGAGCTTTTAATATCCATAGCATTGCTAGCCTTTGTTGTGGTCTTATCCTCTGATACTATAATAACTATCGTCAGAACCAACACAAAAGCTCAGGGAGCCAATGAAGTGGAGTCCGTCGCGAACTTTCTTTCGCTGAAACTGCAAAATGACATAAAAAATTCCTTAGACGCAACCGTAACTAATGACAATCGTACCTTAACACTTACCAAAAGAGATGGGAGCACAGTTGTATATAGAGCAGTCCCCTACTCCTCTGGAGATAGTCCGCCTTATTTAACTTGGCTGATTCCAGAGCTGATTCCAGATGAGATTTCTGAAGAAGTTCCTTTAACAAACGATTCAAGTTCAGGTAAGATAGGTGTTGAATGTGATGGAAAATGCTTTGTTAAGACGGGGGGAGGCACTCACCCTGTTTCTACAACGATTAGTTTGCGAATATTCCAATTTAATTCTCCTGGCACTATCTTTTCTTCCGAAGTTAATTTCAACGATACCTTTACCGTTAGAGGTTCTTATTAGTTTAAGTAGTAGGCAGGATGATCCTTGTTACCTAGTTTGGAGATGCCCTTACCATAGATATAAGTGAAAAGGTGTAAAGGATAATCCTTGAATGTTATTCAAACTAGTATTTTAGGTATGGGAAATTCCAAAGGATTATCCTAGGTTCATCCTATGTAGTTCCAGTATGTATGGCAATCTGTACAAGTTATTGATTTTAGATAAAATTGTCTTTATCATATAAATGTATGTCTGCCCTAGGTCTTCATTTAAAATCAAACGGTTTTAGCGCCGTAGAAATATCCCTAGATAAAAAAGAGAAAGCACTGAAAAAAAGCGCCGATTATGAGATTCCCAATTTTTCACTAAATTTAGATGATCCTAAATCCTTGGAGACATACACAAACACCTTAAAAGAGTTTATTTTTGAAAATAATTTTGAGTCCAAAGACGTTATTGGCAGTCTTCCACAAGATCAAGTCTTTGTTCGAACGATAAAAGTTCCACAGATGAGTAAAAAGGACCTAGATAGTTTTATTAAATATGAGTCTGCTCAATATATTCCGCTACCGCTTGAAGAAATTACACTTGGCTACGATGTAATGGGCCTTAACTTAAAAGAGAGGGATAAAATAAGCGTTCTTTTAGTAGCGGCCAAGAAAACCATAGTTCAAAAATACATAGAAGTGGTAAAAAACGCAGGATTGAAGGTTCGTGCGCTCGAGCCGGTCTCCTTAGCAATGGTTCGCTCTTTAGGTGAGGGCGGTCAGGCCCACTCCGCCGAATTAATTATTGAGATAGGCGCTACTCAAACCCTGATCGTGTTGTCCTACAAAGGCTTTGTTATTTTAACTCGGAGCGTTCCCTTGGGGGAAGAATCTTTTACAAGGTCTTTATCTCAGAAAATGGATTTGGATTTGGTCCAAGCACAAGAGTACTTTAAAACCTATGGTCTAGACAGTACGAAGGTTGGGGGCAAGGTCTATGAGGTGTTACGTCCCTTGTTTGATAAAGTAATCGATGAAATAAAAAAATCCAAGGTGTTTTTCAGTACACATAATCCTATGGTTAGAATAAACAAGATTATTGTGTCCGGCGAAACAGCCCTTATGCCCGGACTACTTATTTATATGGTTAACAACTTCGATGTGGAAGTAGTTCTTGCAAACCCCTGGATTAATCTAAAATTACTTCCCTCACAGCAAAAAGAGGTTCAACAGAAGGGTCCCGTATTTTCTGTAGCAGTTGGTTTGGCCTTAAAAGCCTTTTAATTTATGCGATACGATATAAATTTATTAACAAAAGAAGAAAAAGTAGAACAAATTCAGGAGAAGGCCGTGAAGGTGAGTTCTGTTTTGGCAGTAATCCTTCTACTAGTGGTTGGTGGATTTAGTGCAAAGTATTATCTTGCGGCCTCTGACCTAAAGAAATTAATTTTATCTGAGGATCAGAAGATTATAGCATCAAGATCTGAGATAAGCTCAATGAAATCTACGGAGGTGCTGGCACGCAATCTTTCTAAGAAACAGGAGGTTTTAGGGGAAATACTTGATAATAGACCATATTATTCTGAATTACTAAGTCAATTTTATGAGCGTATTCCTTCTGGAGTTGGCGTCAGGTCCTTTAGTTTTACCGATAAAGCATCGATAACACTTTCAGGTACAGCGTCTAATTATCTGCTTGTTTCTGATTTCCTGAAAAACTTGAATGATTCTGAGGATGAGAACATTTTTCGGTCGGCTACCCTGAATTCAGTAAAATTAAACTCTGGTTCTTCGACAGTAGATTATTCTTTGATAGTAAACTTTGATATGGAGAAACTAAAAAATGAACTCTAACATAAATTTTAAAAGCCTAAACTTAAAGAACATTGATTTTAAAGGTATAAAGAACTTCCTTCTAAATTTTTTGGTTCCAGTGATTTCTTTATTAGCAACACTTGTTATGTGGTTGCTTGTTTTGAAACCTTCATATAAAGACCTGCCAAACCTAAAATCTGATTTAACCGTTAAACAAAACCTTGCCCAGCAACTGGACGAGAAGGTCAACGATCTAAAGCTTTTGGTTGATTATAAGCAGGTTTTGTCTGAAAAATCTTTGTTGGTTAATGAGGCCCTGATTTCTCAACCGGAGATCCCAGAGCTTTTAGCCCAAATAGACAAAATGGTTAAAGAATCTGGAATGACAATATCTCAACTAAATTACAGTAATATTGAAGAAGCTCTGGAGGAGATAGAATACTCCTCTGTTGGTATTGCTTTGGGTGTAAAGGGAAGTTCTGCTCAACTTCTGTCCTTTTTAAAAATCGTAGAGAACGCATCTCGTTTAGTCTTAATTAAGGATTTTCACTATTCCATAAGTAAGCAGGAAGGCTCGTCCGAGGAGAGTGTAGCAAGCTTTGAATTGTTTGCCCCATATCTTTTTGTTACATCTGAAGCAGTGACCGACGAAAGTATAGACATTGATATTTCTTCATCCGAATTTCAAAAGTTTGTTGATACACTGAAAAGTCTAAAACATTATAGTATTTCACCTACAAATTTGGTGGTTCCAGAAGTGTCCGAATCTTCCCCTTTGGAGTCCCCTGCTCCGACTGAAGTACCGGGAATCCCTTCTGTTGAACCAGTGAGTTTGGAGCCCGAAATTGAAGAATTGGAGGCGCCTCCTGTCGAACCGGCTTTGGAATAAGCAGATTATCTTGACTGCTTTTCCATTGGTGCTGTGCTAAACTTTATTTAAGGGACATTACTAAAAAATGTGTGAATTTTATAAAAGACTTAAGAATGGTTTTACTTTAATAGAGCTTCTAATTGTTATAGTGCTCTTAGGTATTTTGAGCGGTGTACTATACTCTGTTGTAAACCCCGAAACCTCTAGAAATGCTGCTAAAAGCTCCATAAAAATAGTCAATATAAGTAAAATTGTCGATGCTGTTGAGACTTACGCAAGTTTGGAAGGTGAGTACCCAGAAACCGAGGCAGATTTGATAGGTTCTGAATATGTATTAAACTGGCCTGATGGAGAACCTAGTGCCACCGATACTTATGAGTACCGTTACGATGAGGACAGCGGATTTTATACTATTTCTACGGATAATACCTCCAATTCCTTTAGTGGGGCTTTTAGAAGTACCGATGCGACGTATTTGGTTTATTCTTCCCAGCCGGAAGGGCTTTTAGAGTGTCCTGCGAGCCAATTGAGTGGAGATTGTGTTGGGCTAAGTGGTGATGAGTTTATACCTCCATGTGTATCACCGGGAGGAGCTTGTGAGGAAAGTTCCATATGTTGTCGTGAAGCTCCTTTTTGTTCCAACGATGCTTGTAGTACGTGTGTTTCCGCGGGCGGTGACTGCGCGGATGGAGACGATTGTTGTTCCTCCGCCCCTTATTGTATTTCCGATGCTTGTACGACCTGTAAACCTGCTGGGCATGAGTGTAGTGATGCAAGCGAATGTTGTGCAGGAGTCCCCCTCTGTCCTGAGGGATTCTGTGTTTCTTGTTTAGCGCTTGGTCAGTCTTGTTCAGTAGGTGGTGATTGCTGTGGAACTAATGTCTGTACTGGAGGAACATGTTCCATTCCATGTGCTTCTGAAGGAGCACTTTGTACACAGTCCTCTGATTGTTGTTCCTCCGCACCTTATTGTATTTCCGATGCTTGTACGACCTGTAAACCTGTTGGGCACGAATGTAGTGATGCAAGCGAATGTTGTTCCTCTGCACCTTATTGTGTGTCTAATGTTTGTGTTGGTGAGTATAATGTGGCTTTGCACAAGCCAATAATAGATTCAGGAGGTACCCTAGCTTGGTATTATGGTGCCACTTTTGTGGAAAGAATTACCGATGGGGATAGAGATAGCAGTTGTGTTACCCAAACTAACAGTTACTATGATCCAGGTAGATTTTTGATAGATCTTCAAGGAGAGTTTACGATCAACAGGGTTATATTTAAATATGGTTGGGATAGTAGATTTTGTCCTGTAGATTTCAGGATTTCCTATTCCAATAAAACTTCTGTGCAAATGGATGATTCTAGTGACTGGATTATAGTGTATACAGCCGATGATCAAAATCGTGTTTGGATAGAACACTCTTTCTCTCCTTTAAATGCTCGTTATATTAAAGCAGAATACCCACCAATAGGCTGTTGGGGCGGTTGGGGGAGTGACTATGAAGTGGAGGTTTATGGTCATCAGCTTTAGCCACTCCTACTGGAATTCCCTCTGGAGAAGATGTATACGATTCTCTACTCGGTCCAGGAGGATTTCTTCAGTGATGGTTCAGTTTTGCGGAAAGGTGCTTAATGAGGATATTTAACAGGTTTGGTACTTCGAGAAGTTTTGGTTTTACCTTAATAGAACTTTTAGTAGTTACTGTCCTGATTGGGATTTTAAGTGGGGTTTTGTATTCAGTAATAAATCCACGTAAAACTCAAAACCTTGCACATGAAGCAGTCCGAATTAACAATGTTAAAAAAGCTGCCGAGATGGTAGAGACCTACGCAAAATTAGAGGGATCTTACCCAAGAGATCTTGGAGAGCTTAGAACTTCTAGATATGTTTCAAATTGGCCCGAAAATGTAACCTATGTAGCTGATAGCAGTTCCTTTATTCTTACTACACCAAATTCAAGTACTGAGTATTTAGTCTACTCTTCCTATAGTGATCAGATTGTTTTGTGCCCGGGGGAAGAGGTTACTGAGGATTGTACACAGCTTTCCGGTGGGACTCATGTTGCTCCGTGCGTTCCCCCCAACCAAAGTTGTGAGACTGATGGGGAGTGCTGTTTGGAGGCTCCACATTGTTCTGGCGGTGTTTGCCGTGACTGTTTAGCCGAAGGCTTTACTTGTGGGGGTTCCGTTGAATGTTGCGACAGCGCTCCTTACTGTATAGGCGTTTGTAAATCGTGTGTACCTGACGGTTTTGAGTGCTCAGCTCCTTCCGATTGTTGCTCTGCTGCTTATTGTATTTCCGATGTCTGTACAGATTGCAAACCGGCTGGATACGCATGCAGTGACGAAAGCGAGTGCTGCGATTCCTCCCCTTATTGCGATCCTGAAACTCTTAAATGTACAGTAGTAACGGCAGCAGTACAATCCAAAATCGATGTTAAATTGGTTTATGATGCGATTCTTTTAGCAACACAACGTACTGGGTTACCTTTAGGTCAGATTACAGGAAATTGGTGCTCAGACTGTGCTTGTCGAGACGGTAATCTTAATTCGCTCCTTTGTTACAACCGGTGGATTAGTGCACGAAACAGAATAGATCAGGCTGCAGGATCTAGTATTGTTTTGAGCGGGATAGATAGGGATCCTTGGGGAGCTCCTTATTTAATTGATGAAAATGAACTTGAATGGTCGTATGACCCCTGTAGGAAAGATTCTATTCGATCCAACGGTGGCTATGGTTTACGTGTACCTTTTTATACCAGCACATGTCTTTAATAATCGCTAAAATCCTATGAAAAGTTTTTTATTTAGCTTGAAATCAAAAGTTCGTGTGGCAATATCCTATTTTAGGGGAATAGAATCCATAGGTTTTACCTTGATAGAGCTTTTAATAGTTGTAAGTGTTCTCGGTATTTTGAGCGGCGTTATGTACGTGGTTATAAACCCAGAAGCTATTCGTGGAACGGCTCGGGATTCTGTGAGACTATCAAATGTTAGAAAACTTGTTGAAGCCGTAGAATCTTACGCAAACATGGAAGGAACTTACTCGAAAGATAAAGCTACTTTGATTAGTTCTACCTATTTAGCTAATTGGCCTACAGATGAGCCTCTTCAAGGAGATAGTTATACATATACCTATGATCGCGTTACCAATTCTTTTGAAGTTTATACACAAAAATCGGATTTGCGGTATTATGTTTATCCTTCAGATGAAGGTAAGATTATGGATTGCCCAACCCCCACTTATACTTCAGATTGTGGTGCTCTCACTCCTGAAACAGACATGGAAAGTTATGCGGTCGCTCAGGCGAAGATGGATGAGTTTTATGACGCTGTGGTTTTAGCTAGGCAAAAAACAGGTTTAACATTGCTACAGATAACAGGAAACGCTTGGACCCGTAGCCCTTGCAGAAACCGAGATTTGCGAAATATTCCTGATACTGACGCTTGTTATGTTGGATGGATTCGTTCACGAGATAGGGTTGATGTAGCTGCTGGTCCTACAGTTGACCTTAGTACAATGGGTAGAGATTCTTGGGGAAGTCCCTACTTACTTGATGAAAATGAACGTGAGTTTGGATCTACAGATTGCCGTTTGGATGCTATAACTATAGCAGGTGCAGATGGCGTTTGGATTTCATCAGATGATTACACCCTGGAAATTCCCCCAGCTACACCTTGTCCAACACCTTCTTATACTTCAGACGCCCAGTCAGAGATGGAGTTGTTTGCGGAAGCGGTTAGGATCGCGGAGAATGCGTCTGGAAAGGTTCTCGGACAGATTACGGGAACCTTCTGTTCCGCATGTGCGGGTTGCCGTTCGGGCGAGGATCTAAGAAATGTACCCGAAAGTAATCCGTGTTATATCCGGTGGGTGTTAAGTTTAAAACGTATTTCTGAGGCCGCAGGTGGGACGGTTGATTTATCGGGGTTAAAACGGGATCCTTGGGGAAGTCCTTATTCGCTTGATGAAAATGAATTCGAATGGTCACCGGATCGGTGTCGATTGGATCGTATTATGACAGTAGGTCCTAATGGTATTTGGGAGTCTAGTGGCGACGGTCTTGTCGGTATGGGTGATGGTCAAGGCCTTCTTATGCCTTTCGCTTCCTCAGAGTGCGCTGATTAATCCGTTTGTCTTTTTTCCATTCCTCTATTTTTGCGTGATTTCCTGATAATAGAACCTCCGGAACTTTTAAACCTCTATATTCTTCCGGCCTTGTGTATTGTGGAGCTTCAATACCCTTTCCCATAAAAGACTCTTTTTTGGTAGCTTCCTCTTTTTCTATGGCTCCTGGTAATAGCCTTGTGATTGCCTCCATTATTGTAAGTGCAGGTATTTCGCCGCCTGATAAAACAAAATTGCCAACGGATAGATTTTCGTTCACCAAATTATCCTTAACTCTTGCGTCTATGCCCTCGTACCGACCGCAAATAAGAGTAACGATAGATTTTTTGGATAATTCTATTGCTTTTTCTTGGTTAAATGTTTTTCCCGATGGGGTTAGTGCAGCTATGTAGTTTCCTTTTTGCTTTAGGCTTTTCTCTATTGGTTGTTTGTAGATGTTTTCCAGGGCCTCGCAGATAGGCTCAATTCTTAAGATCATCCCTATTCCCCCGCCGTAAGGTCTACCGTCAACCGTCCTCCGCCTATCTGTAGCATAATCTTTAAGTTGTACTAGGTTTACATTAATAATATGTTTCTCTATTGCTCTGCTGAACGGAAGTCTTTGCAAAAAAGGTTCGAACAACTCCGGAAACAAAGTAATTATGTTAAATATGATCATGTTTTTAGTATACTATGTCGTACTTCCAGGACAGTCCTGGGATTTATCAGGCTTGTGTTCGTTGATATCACAAGTTTCCATTAATGCTAAGGGACAGTCCTTCTATGAAAAGCGATTTCGTCCTTTTATTAAGCCTAAAAATGAAGGACTGTCCTTCTCTTAGGCAACAAAAAACCCCGCGTAAGCGGGGTTTTCCTAACTCTCAGAACAGGTTAGCTACTATTTCTCTTCCTCTTCTTCTTTTTCTTCCTCTGTTTCCTCTGTTTCCACAACAAGTTCCTCTACATCGCCCATAAGTTCCTCAGCCATCTCGTTAACTTCTGCCTCTGTTTCGTCCACAACATCATTTGTTTCCTTCTCTACCTCTGCAACTTTCTCTACCTCCGCTTTCTCCGCAACTTTCTCTTTTCTGCTTCTTCTCCCACCCTCAGGTTCCAGAAGTTCCACATCTACCTTGACGCGCTCCTTGATAGCTTTTGCTTTTGCTAGTTCTCGGATGCTTCTGATAGTTCTTCCTTCTCTACCTATTATTAATCCCATGTCGTCGGGGTTCACCGTAATTTCTTCCTTTATATATGTTTCGTCTAGTTGTTTCTCAACAACACTTACATCCTCCGGATGTTTGGCGATATTTTCTACTAAATATTGAACAAAATCTTTCATTATTTATTTTTCTTTCCTTTTTCTCCCTCAGCTTCGGCTTTCTCGTTGGGATTGTAAACTTTATATTTGTATGTGCCAGCAATTAGTTTTTCTATAGCATCTGTTGAAAGGGCCCCTTTATTTTTCCACTCATCGTACTTTTTCTTATCCATACGATAGGCGTCCATACTTTCGGATGGATTGAAGTACCCTAACACATCTAAGAACCTGCCATTTCTTTTATCTCGTGTGTTTGCCACGACTATTTTGTAGGCGGGCGCATTCTTTTTTCCTATTCTCGCTAATCTTATTGTTACTGACATACGAAGGGATTCTATCAAACAGTTTCAAGCTTGTCTAGCTTATCCAGGCCATTTAACGCTGCTTCTTGCTCCGCTTTTTGCTTACTGCCGCCTTGACCAATACCATATTCTTCCCTTGAAAGGTAAACCCCAATCCTAAATTGTTTATCATGATCTGGCCCCCAGGAATCCAGAACTTTGTATTGTGGTATTACTCCGAGTGTTTCCTGAGCTTTCTCCTGAAATTCGGATTTCGCATCTTTGTAGGTTTTGTTTTCAACTATTTCGTCGGTTTTGTATAAAAGTTCCTTTGTTATAAATCTTCGACAGGTCTCAAGTCCCTCTTGAAGGTACATCGCACCCAAAACTGCCTCGAACGTGTTTGCGAGAATATACTCACTTTCTCTCCCCCCGTTGGTTTCTTCCCCGTGGGCTAGAAGTAAGAAATCACCGTAACCTAATCTTCCCGCTTCTTCCCCCAGAGATTTTGTGCACACTAGGGCAGATCTAAAATTGGTAAGATCTCCTTCCGGGTTGGGATACTTCTCATAGAGGTAGTTAGAGGATATTAACTGCAACACAGCGTCTCCAAGGAATTCTAGTCGCTCATTTGATGGGTATATGTATTTTGGGTGTTCGTTTAAATAAGATCTGTGTGTAAAGGCAGTGGTAAAAATTTCCTTATCTTCTATCTCAATTCCGAGAATTTTCCCCAGTTTATCTATGTCTATGTATTTAAGCATTTGTTAGTCTAACTCATCGGACAGAACGTTTATTAGTTTCTCGACAGTTTCTATAGTTTCTGCTTTATCTTTGTATTCTGAGAGATCAATTTGAAAGGTTCCCCCCACCTCTTCCAGGATTTCTATGAATTCCTGTTCCCCTATATTCAGATCTTCTTCAAAGTGTGAAGTTGGGACTATCTCCTCCGCCACAACTCCGGTTTTTTCAAAAATAATTTTCCTTATCTCATCAAAATACATATTTCTCTTTTCTTTCGAATACAGTGCCCAGCACACCATTTACAAAGGAACTTGAAGTGTCGTTTCCAAACTCCTTGGCAAGTTCCACTGCTTCGTCAATTACAACTTTTTCAGGCGTATTGCCCTTTATCAGCAGTTCAAATATAGAAATTTCTAATATTACTAAGTCTATTCGGAAAATCTTGTCTAGGGGCCATTGTGGAGCACATTCTTCGATTATTGGATCTATGGTCTTTTTGTGCTCTAAGGTACCTTTTATTAACTCTTCTGTCAGTGTTTGATCGTATTCATTCTCATCTAATTCCATTGCCTCCTTTGAAAGTTTTGCACAAGTTTCCGTTTGATTTTTACCATGCATTGAGCAGAAGAGCGTTGCTAAAGCAACCCTGCGTGCCAAGTGTCTTGTATCTCTTTTGACTTTAGTGGGCATAATTTAGCTTCTTGTTTCAAATATTGATCTTTTCTTCTACATGAGGGCGCTTGTACACTCCCTCTTTGGTTTTTATCACTTGCTTAACTTTGTTTTTAAGTTTGCGAACGTAGTGATTATATCTTTTTATTTTTTGGCGCCTTTTGCTGTGGCGTCTCTTTGGTACTGGCATAATTTTATTATAACGTGTTATGTGTTAGAACTGAAGTAATATAAGCTTTGGCTTTTGTTTTGTCAACCAAAAAAATCAAGGATGAACCTTGGTTAGAAAATCCACACAGCTTCTCCCATATTTTCTAGATTCCACTACTTTAAAATCGGTCTTTTTAATTAAATTTTCCATATTCATTTTATCTCCGTGGAGAAATACCACAATTCCGTTATCAGAGATAGCTTCTTGCAACATCTCCAT
>Ga0307992_1001642_pt1 | contig 13160 bp, 10 predicted proteins | sample EllFjometagen133_FD_203162 | JGI IMG/M metagenome (GOLD analysis project Ga0307992, IMG submission 203162) | Marine microbial communities from Ellis Fjord, Antarctic Ocean - #133 | ecosystem: Environmental > Aquatic > Marine > Unclassified | place: Southern Ocean | collected 2014-10-08
TCACAATATGTTTCACTTGCTGAATATAAACCTTTTCTCTTCTTTATCGGTCTGTTACCCATTATATATTCAATTATAGTGTGCGTTTACCTCACTAAGTACCATTTAGGTAAATTGGCACGAAGAGCAATAGATCAACTGCTGGCTGGAAGGTTGGTAAGCAAAATAGGACAGGGGTTGCTCTATTTTGTATTTTTCACAGTGCTTGCAAATCTATTGACCCCCGAAAACAGTTGGAAGTTTGCTTACACTGTTACTCTAAGGCATTACGATATAGCACAAGAAATCTACAGAATATTAATGAATACAAGACCAAATCTGCGTAATGCCGCTTTTGAGATACTGGGAGTTTTTATGATAGCGATAGTAGTACCATTTACAACCATCTGGCTGTTTTCGATCTATCGAAAAATAAAAAGCATCAGGCAAAAGATGTTCTGGAGGAGATAGGAAGAAATAATGTTTAATCGTCACAAGGAAACCACATACATAGGTAACGGGACAGAGCTTGGCGACTGCACAGGTAAAATCAAGAAGATAATAATGCCTGATGAAGACAGGCGGGGCCATCTGTTTTGTTTCGGGGCAACAAGGGTGGGTAAAACAAGATTGATAGAGTCAATGATTGAACAGGATATCCGGAAAGGATATTCCGTATGTTTTATTGATCCGAAGGGCGATATTAATATTTTCTCTAAGATAGTTCAGGTTGCACTTGAAGAGAACAGACAGGACGATTTGTGCCTTGTTACTCCCATATTTCCTGACTATTCATCTAAAATAGATCCGCTGGCATACTACTACATGAGTGAAGAGATTGTTTCCCATGTTGTCTCCGGAATAAAAGCAAAGGAAGAGTTTTTCATCAATGTTGCCTATGAAACAACCCTTGTCATTGTACTTTCGCTCCTCCTTTTCAAGAAGATACGTGGCGACACAGGTGAAGAGGGGAGAATAAACTTTGATGACATAAAAAGCAGGGCTTCACACGCCGGATTAACCTCACTGAAAAACGAATTAGAAGTAATAAGAAATATGGAGCCAAAAGCACAGGAGATCATAGAAAGCCTGAATCAAATACTTTCGTCTCCCCCCGATTATTTTGCAAAAATATCTTCTTCTTTACGAACAGTTTTGACGTCAATATCAACCGGTAGTGTTGGTACAATAATCGGTCAGGCGAAGAGTAATAAATTCATAGAACGGCTGGAGAGCAACAAGAAGACAATACTTATTATTCAGACGGGGAGTCTTCTCACTCGAAGAACTGCTCACATTGTTGGAAGGGTGCTTATATCTATGGTGCAGAGTTTTATTGGCAGACGCTATGCTTCCGGCAAAAAGGTGTCTCCCCCTCTTTGTATGTATATCGATGAAATGAGTAATGTCATTTATCTCGGTATAGAAGATCTGTTTAACAAGGGGGGTGGGGCTGATGTTTGGGTTCATGGATTTACCCAGTCCATTGCAGACCTTGAAGCGGAAATAGGTGCCGCGCCGGCAAAGAAAATTCTTGATAATACAAACACAAAGATTTTCATGAGGGTTAATGATCCATCAACAGCAAAGTATATATCAGATTATGCCGGTACGATGGATAAATTCTCACCCTTTCTCTCTCTGTCAGGCGGTATTACTATACGCGAGGTTAAGGAGTATCAGATAAAACCGGAAGCGGTCTTAAATCTCAAACCGAGAGAATTTTACATGTTTTCATTTCATACGAGATGCAAAGGTGTAACCAATTTTACGAAACCGGCGTATATTCACGCTATATACCCCGATGCCAAGATTCAATGAAGTTTTATTTATCTATCGTTTTTACATTCATTTTTCTGATTATTGTTTTTCTGTCTTTTTGGTCAGGTTATAACAAACGAAAAAGGCGAGAGACTGCATTTGCCCATCTCGATAAAATAGCTGAGCTGAACTCAAAAGATGAAAATTGTTCTACCCCCGGGAATGAAGAGGAGTTGCCCGATACAGCTCATAAATCTTTTGCACACTCTGCATTAATTGACCCCTTCTTTTCGCAGCACATCGAACCATACAAGCAGGTATTGCAATATAACGAATATTATAATTCTGTGCTGGACGTTCTTACCGATCTCGATAAATATGGTGACTGTTCCTCGGTGGTCCGAGATGGCAGTAAATCTGCTTATGCACGTTCTGAAAACTTATACAGCCTCTTGAGTAAAATATCGTTATTGGAACATTCTCTGAATGTGGCCTCCGAAACAATATCGATCGTTAATAATGGAGCATTTGGACAGGATGCCGATATGCGAAGAGGTATGCTACTAATAGCGGCCCTGGGGCATGACCTTGGAAAGATACCGGAACTCCAAGAGAATCCTAATTATACCACCGGGGACCATCCGATTATATCACAGGCAGAGCTTAGTCGTATTATGCCGGATTCCGTTCCTGAACGTCAGAAAATACTCGATGCTGTCAGAGACCATCACCTGCGATCTAAAGAGTTTCTCACCTTGATTATTAAGAAAGCTGATCAGCAAGCGAGGGCAAAGGAAGCTAAAACACTTTTGCCACCCCAAGAAGATAAGGTTCAAGAGCATACACCTGTCTCAAATATTGCATCAAATCAGAATATCTTAAATGACAGGATTCCTGCCCAGACAGATCTGTCATGGATGGACATGGGCATTTTGATGAAACGGATAGAGGAAAGAATAAATATGGTGCATGAAAACAAATTCAGCGCATTTTCCATGAGAGACGGCATGGTATATGTCATGCTTGAAATGATTTCCTCCATTGTCTACGATCTGGCCGAAGCAAAGAATCGGCTGGAGATTATAACGGAGCCAAAGCGCGATATTGAATATACTGTCAGAGTGCTTCTCAAACAGTATATCCCACCCGATATAGGCCCATCTTACAGTGGCAGACGCTACAATCTTTATTATAGCAATAAAACAATACGCCAGGGATTCTATATGCCCATCAAAGCTGAGGCATTTAATATCACAATCTCTGAAATGGAAAAAAGAAAATCAGGCGAATTGAAAAGAATAACCAAGGTTGATCCAGTATCTTTTTCCCCCAAGCAATAACCTACCCCCACCATATTTGCTGCAACTTTCACACCTTCCTATTACTGAAGTATGGAGGTTGCCATTAACAGGTTTAACCATACATTGTCCGGCGTTCTTTTATCGGAATTGATTATCGTTTTTAAGTGTTCTCCGCTTTTAACGTGGCAGGGAGTTTCGTATGTTGTCAATGATGCGCATGCGTTTGCTGCTGTTTTTCCTGCCGTCATATCTCCTGTTATTGGTTCTGTATTCCCTGATGTTGATATGCGTATCCCAGGACTCGATCATAGAACAATAACTCACTGGCCTGTTCCTTACGGAATCGTTCTTATTTTGGCATACCTTGCGGGACATTTATGGCTGTTAGTTTTTTGTATTGGTTGTCTGCTTCATATCTTATTGGACTCTTTTAGTCTAATGGGGGTTCCGCTTTTAACCCCTTTCGGGAAACACAAAGGATTCAGAATTATGAGAGTTGGAAGTCATGCCGAGATTTTATGTTCGGCAATCATGTTACTTGGGATTTTCTGTGTGTGGTTTATAGCACACAGTTGCCAATAATATAGCATGGGAGGTTTGGTTTATGAGTAAAAAAGTTGCAGAGAAGATCAGGTTGGTCATTAACGTCATACTCGTTTTTGTGTGCTGTTTTATGATCATTGACGGAGTGGAGTTCTTTACGCAGACGTGGGGTATGGTCCAGTCCACGGAGTTTCAGCTGCTGATAGCACTGGTCCACATAGGTGCTGTGATGATGATATGGGCGTCCATTTACACGTTCAAAAAGATCATAGTCGGAATAATTACAAAAAAAGATACGGAGGCTAATTAAAATGAAGGGTTTTAAAGGCTTAGCAACAAAGTACAATGAGATTTCACTTAAATTGGTGTTCAGTCCCAAGGTGGCAATGGCCGCTGCTATTACACTGATGGCCGGTGGGGCAGTCCTCGTCAGTGCGAACATAGCTTCAGCAATTACGCCCCCGGCAGCAGGAACCTTCGCCTATGATGTTTACGATATAGCCGTAAACGAGATGGTTAAGGGCCCTATCGGCTACATTGGTGGACTGGGTGCAATGGTATGGGGGGCATTCTCGGCAATTCAGCAAAAACTTGGAATGGCTGCATGTGCGATACTTGGCGGCGGGGCACTGATCAAAGCGGATACAATCACACAATCCCTGGGCTTGACCTTTTAATATGCCTGTAAGATTCCCCCAATATTTGTCGTCACCGATACAGGTCCTATGGTTCGAGGCTGATGAACTTGGCATGATACTGTTCTTTTTTACACTCGGGTTCCTCTTTGGAAATGTGTTCTACCTGTTAATGTTTTTGGGTCCGTACACATACAGCAAATTTAAAAATAAATATCCCACAGGGTTCTTACAGCATTGTGCTTATTTCACCGGCCTCGCCAAATTTGAATATTACCCGGATTCTTTTACCAAGACATTTTTAGAGTAAAAGGTAGGATAAATGAAGTTAACAATGTTTGTCAATAAGTCGGACAATATAAAAGCTGAGAACCGCTTGCTTAAATTTGCAGTGGTTATCATCGCTATTGCATGTGTTGTATCAGCATTACTATCTTACAGTGCCCTGAAATATCAGAAGACTATTATCTTACCGCCTGTTGTAGACAGACGAATTGAGATTTCGGGTAACAATGTCAATGACGATTATATAAAACTGTTCACGAGGTATACGACAGGTCTTATATTTAATTACACACCTCATACGTTTCGTGGACAGGGTAACGAGTTGCTCAGATTCGTTACCCCCGAATCTTATAATACCTTTAACAGCAGACTGACAGTCATGGCAGACAATATCGAAAAGCTGCTGGTGTCCAGTGTATTTTACATACAGAAAATGTCAATTAATCAAGCGAAACGAGAGATCACAGTTCAAGGATTGAGACAACAGTTTTCCCATAGCTTACCCATTAAGAACAAGCAGAAGAAATACATAATGGGATACAAAATAATAGACGGGAGATTTTATATAGATGACCTTAAAGAAATGGATTCATAGCTTCTTTGCAGTCACTGTTGCATACGTTGTTGCCACTGGCTGTGCATACGCTGGCGATCTAAATCATTACGTTGAAGTCATGCCTGAGATTACTACCAGTGTAGATTTCAGTAACAGGGACGTGAACAGAATTATGTGTCCCACAGGACAGCCGGTTAAAGATGTTGTTTGCTCTCAGGAAAAGGGCGTTACCGTTAAAATTGCCGGTAATAATGTTTTTGTGAAGTTTCTCATCAAAAGAGATCCAGCTACAGGAAAGAATATTTACGTAAAAAAGCCTGTGGAAATGTATGTTGTGTGCGGCGCGCAAAGTACGATTTATACCCTGATATTCAATCCTCGTAACATTCCTGCGCGATTTGTCAAGCTGGCAGGAGATACTAAAAAGATCGAAGAGAATCTGTCATTATTCAAAGACATGCCTGCGGAAAAGGTGGTGATAATGATGATTAAAAAAGTGTATGTCAACGATATTCCTGAAAGTTTTACCATAAAGAAGGTCAATCACAGGATTGATATATTCAGAGATATTGATGTCATATTTAATCGAACAATTATTGCTGAAGGAGAAGGGGTCAGGCTCAAGGAATATATTGTTCGGTTAAAAAAGTCATACAAAAAGGACCGTATGAAGGTAATGGAAAAATACTTTCTGGTTCCTGAACTGGCACAGAATCCTATCGGCATAGCCCTCGAAACGCTGACACTTCTCAAGGGCAAACCGACAAGACTCTTTGTGGTTGAAAATAAGAACATTCATTCGTGAGGAATATTTTATGCTTTATGGAGAGAATAAAAATAGTGGCCAAAACAAAAAGTCTGATGTTCCAAATAAGGCCCAAGAAAAGAAGTTGCAATCAGAAGATAAGCAGACCGATAGGCTAAAGCCTGTACGGGATATGTGGTCCAATACCAATCCCAAAAATAAACGCAGGATTGTTATTGCATGCCTTATCCTTATAGCCATTTTTGTAATACTGGCCGGTTATAAGTTCTCCGGGCGTTCATTCAGTGGGGGGGATGAGGAAAAGGCTGTTGCTCAAAACAAAACGAGAGAGATTAACATAGATCAAGACATGGTGGAGAAGGGGCTTTATGAATCTAATCAAAATCAGATAGCTCATCAGAATGACGAAATTGCTAAAATCAAATCAGCGATCCTTAAATTAAAAGAAACACCACCTGTCGTTGTTAATGAAGTTATTTCTGCCAATGCAGGAACAAGCGGCAGGGGATCTTCATGCCCGACCAAAAATAAGATCAGCATACCTCCGCCTCCACCCGTTAACCAGCCGGCAACAAAACAGGGTGCAAAAAGTATGTATGCCCCTCCGCCTCCGCCTCCAATTGCTGTAGAACAGGGTTTTATGGGCGGAATATCCTTTGTCTCAAACAGCGAACCTCTAAAGAAGCAAGATAATAAAGGTAAAAAAAAAGAGAATCAGGAAGTATATCTGCCCCCTTCTTTTATGGAGGCGATTCTTCTCTCCGGATTAGCGGCTCCTACCACATCGGTAGGAAAAAATAATCCCCAGCCAATACTTATGAGAGTCAAAGACCTTGCAGTTCTCCCAAACAAGGTCAAGGCAAATCTCAAAGGATGTTTCTTGATTGCAGAGGGTGTGGGGAATCTGGCCGATGAACGGGTACATGCAAGGCTTGTAACCCTTTCATGTATCAGCAGGGAGGGTTCATCCATAATAGACCAGGCAATCAAAGGTTTTATTGTCGATGGTGACGGTAAGGTTGGACTGAAAGGTATGGTTACCGCAAAGATGGGAGCTATGCTCGCGAGAAGTGCGCTTACTGGATTCCTGGGAGGTATGGGTGACGCACTTGACCAGTCAAGCATGACAAACTCATTTAGTGCAGCAACAGGGACAAATCAAGCGTGGCTTACAGATACAGATGCGTCCAATATAGCAAGAGCAGGTGTGGGAAAGGGAATATCGAATGCCATGGGGGACCTTCAGAAGTTTTACCTCCAGCTTGCCGAACAGACCATGCCGGTTATTGAAGTCGGAGCAAACAAGACAGTAACGGCGGTAGTAAGTGAGGGCATAATGCTGAAGATCAAAGACTATAATTCAGATCCAGGAGAATAAGTTTATGAGAAGAAGAATCGTAAGTATTAGCTTGTTTGTGGTCTTTATATTGTGTTTTACCGGATGTGCCGTGTTTAACCCGTACAGTGATGAGTTTCAGTGCCCTAACGTAGATAAGGGAGAGTGCATCAGTATGCAGAACGCATATGAAAAAAGCATTTCTTCCGAACAGGATAATACTGACGATGAATCGTTACAACGCGATGATGAATGTACCGATTGCGCAGAGACCGGGAAAAGCACGACAGATACGCAAAAAGAAACAACCAAAAATGCCGGGTATAATTACCAGAAAAGCCTTTATAACAAGATGATTTCTTTAATACAGAATTCTCGATCCCCCATGGTTGCAGCACCTGATGTAATGAGGGTTTTGATAATGGCTTATACAGGGCCTGGAAATATCCTTTACAGTTATCGCTATGTTTATGTGTTCGTCACCGAGCCTAAATGGATATACAGCACAACTGAAATCGAGTGAGGAGATTGGATTTGAATCTTAAAGAGTTTTTATTTGGAAAACACGTGGGGATAACTAAAGCAGAATTAAAAAAAATGACATTCAGAAATTCATTTTCAGATTATCTTCCCTATGTTGCATATGATCCTGAGACGCAACAATATCATTGTACCGATAATTCTATCGGATTCTTATGGGAATGTACCCCTCTGCTATATGGGAATGATACCATATTTAACAATCTCAACGGGTTGTTTACGGCAGGATTACCCGAGGGCAGCATACTGCAATTCATTCTTTATGCTGACCCGCATATAAATCATACGCTGAAAGAATATCAAAACACAAAGGTAAGGAAATCAGATATTATCCGGGAAAGCGTAGAGAACGTAGTAAATTACTATCATGAGGGTACAAAAGGATTTGACAAAACACAGGGTATTCCTGTCCGCAATTTCAGGCTGTTTGTGGCATTAAAAATATATAAGAATAAAAATATTCTTAATGAAATTCTCTCTGATATCAAGGAGAACATCTACGAAACATTAAAAGGGGTTTACCTAAACCCCAGACCGGTATCTCCACACAGTCTGATAAATTTACTGTCAAAGCTGCTTAACGATTTTCCACCGGATGATATGCCTTACGAAGAGCATACGCCAATTAATCAACAGATTATCCTCTCAGACACCGTGATTAAAACCAAGTGGGACAAGATCGTAACCGGCAATAAGATTTTAAGATGCCAGACAGTTAAAAGAATGACAAATGAGATTGGTCCGCTTACTTTTAACCTTTTAAGCGGAGGTATAGGGGGAGGCCGCGATGACGGTAGTCAGATTAATGATCCTTTTATCATTACTGTCAATCTTATCTTCGAAAACCAAAAAACAAATCTTCATGGTAAATGTAATTTTGTTCTCCAGCAGGAAGCTGTCGGCAGCTTTGCTCCGTCTCTCAAACGCAAGCAGGAGGAATATATGTGGGCAACAGGGGAACTTGAAAAGGGGGTCCCTTTCATCAGGGTTATGCCTATCGTGTGGCACATATCTGATAATGAAATAAGATCGCAGGAAACAAGCGCACGAATAAAGCGAATATGGGAAGCACAAGGGCTGGTCACTCAAAAAGACAGAGGAATACTTAATGTCCTCTTTATGTCCGCACTTCCTTTTGGCCTCTTTAATGTGGGAAAGAATCTGGATTTTATAAAAAGGGACAACATTTGTCAGCCTGAAGCTGCAGTGAGATGCCTTCCTATACAAACAGATTTTTCAGGGTCTGGAGCACCTGTAAGCTTATTTGTCGGACGAAAAGGACAGATAGTTAAAATGGATATTTTCGACAAGCACGCAAGTAACAATAACGCTCTGATCTCCGCAGCTTCCGGTAGTGGGAAATCATTCCTTATGAATTCACTTGTATTTAACTACTTTTCCTCCGGTGCCATTGTTCGTATCATTGACATTGGACGATCCTACAAAAAGTTATGCTCTGTTCTCAATGGAAACTTCATAAACTTTGCTAAAGATTCAAATATCGTACTTAACCCATTTACGAATGTGGTGGATATTGATGATGACATAGGCTCCCTCAGTGCAATTGTAGCACAAATGATCTATTCGACCACTCAGGAAGTACCTGATGAAACGGAAATGACATTGATAAAAAGTGCCATATATTGGGCATACGAGAAATTTGCTAATGAAGCAGATATAGATAAAATATATAAGTACTTGAATAAATATCCAAAATATACCGGCACTGACGATCTGCTCAAATCTAATCCTGAAGATGAAAACAGCAATTCACACTTTACTGATGATCTCAGAAATATATCAGTCAAGCTGGCATTTAACCTGCAAAATTTTACATCACACGGCACTTACGGGAAATGGTTTAATGGAACCTCCACCCTGGACATAGCACGAGATGATTTCGTCATTCTTGAGCTTGAGGAACTGGCAGCACAACCGGAACTTTTCGGTGTTATTACCCTTCAATTAATCAATTATGTTACCTCAAACCTGTACTTGTCGGACAGGTCGCAGAAAAGATTGATCATCTTTGATGAGGCATGGAGATTTTTCAAGGAAGGTTCCATGTTGAAGAATGTAATTGAAGATGGTTACAGACGGGCAAGAAAATACGGTGGCAGTTTTACAACAATCACCCAGAGTCTGCTTGATTTAAAGATGGCTGGTGATGTTGGGGATGTTATTCAGGCAAACTCAGCATACAAGTTTTATCTTGAATCGTCGGATTTTGAAAAGGCAAAACAGGAGAAGATTATAGATTATGAGCCATTTGTAATGGATCTATTAAAGAGTGTCCAAAACAGAAGGCCGAAGTATTCAGAAGTTTTTGTGGACGGACCAGGAGGACAAGGAGTGATGAGACTGGTCGTTGATCCATATTCCTACTACATATACACATCTGATGCCGATGATAACGCAAAGATCGACTCTTACACTCGAAATGGAGCAACCTATGCCGAGGCGATCAAGAAAATGGTTGAGGAAGGGAAACAGTAATTTATGAACAGAATATCGTCATTATCCAGAACATTATTTCCTCTTGTCAGCTTTGCCGGGCTGATATTTGTTTCGGCTGAACTGATCATGCAACTGTATAACTCTTCCTTATGCGGAACTGAGGGGTGCAAAATAGTCACTAATTCAGCCCGGTATGGCGATATAACTATGTTGTTACCGGGTATAGCAGTATTTTTGATTCTCACTTTGCTGTCAGGAATTAACCTTTCCCTGCATGAAAAGCACATTGACTCTCTCGTAAGTTTTACCCTGATAGCAGCTTTGCTGGCCGAAGGGTTTCTTGTCGGTTATCAGGCATTCAGGGTTCATACTCCCTGCGTGTTTTGCCTTGCTGTTTTTGCTGTTTTTGCTGTTCTTAGCATTATGCGTATCATAGGAGGGCATACAGGGGTCTTTTCAGGCTTCGCCGGTTTTGTCGTAATCTTCAGTTTGTTTTATCTTGTGCTACCTGCTGCAAGTAACTGCAACTGTATACACAATAACCAACTTGTCTTGTTTTATAGTGAAAACTGTCCTCATTGTAAAACTATTAAGAGCTTATGCAAAGACTGTGATCTTCAGATCAATGAATTTCCAGCAGAAGAGCATAGCAGGTTCCTCAAAAATATGAACATAGATGAGGTTCCTGTACTATTCATAAATGGCGAGGCTGAAAAAAGGATCTTGATAGGTGAGGTCAAGATACAGGAATACCTTTCCAATATCAGTTACAATAAGGAGAAGAGTGCATGGATGTCCGAGTTATTCTCAACTTCTGCGCATGCGGGTACATGCAAGGCGGGTGAGTCATGCGAAGATTAAACAATTTGTGTTTAGGGCTTTTTTTTTCTTTTTTCTGCCTGGTGCCCTCCCTCTCGGTATGGGCATCGTCACCCGTTGTATGCCAGGGCAGCACAGAATATCACATATCAATATATAGAAGCGCGCTTCCTTCAAGTTTTACAAAGCATATTATCGTTTTTATACCGTCCGTTGATGGTAATGGAGATAATATTCCCATTACGGACAATCAAGCTACATTTAAATATGATGGGACTGCTGTCCAGGTTATGTGCGATGGTTCAGCGCGGGACTTCATTCCAAACACATCTTATACCGAAATACACAATAAGATAACATGCACAATAGAAAATGAAGGCAGGGCCGTTAGAGCTTCTTTTATTTTATATGATCAGGATGTGTATTCATCTTCCTACTCAATACGCCCCTCTGATAATTCATTTCCGGAACTGGCAGGCACAAACGAGACTTCTCCATACTGTTATACAGAGGACGATGATTTAGCATGTAAATGGCAGCAGCAGAATGTCAGTAACGGCATTTTAAGTCAGCGGAATATACCTCTGAATAATTGGGTGGTTTACGGAAAGACTAACGCAAACAATCTTATCTTCAGTAATGATGTTGAAACTACAGATTCTACATATAGTGTTACGGATTATGTGTGTGCCAATGATACAAATGGAAACGGGAATGTAGATATAGGGGAGATGGATACGTGTGTTCAGATAGAGCAGGCGTATTTTTGTCCCGTTGACGCGGTTGAATGTATGGCTACATATGGAGATCCGATCTGTCCTGATGGAAGCGTACTGAATACCGGTACTGATAGATGTGAAGCAGCCCCAAATGTAAGCTGTTCCACCGGATATATCTATATTTCAGAAATTGACACGTGCGCTATGGATGCAACCTGTCCTGATGGGGGAGGACTGAACCCTACTTCCGATTTGTGCGAAATAGTCGTTACAAGCGATTTATGCCCCGCCGGATATACTTATAACAGCACTCTCGGCTCTTGTACGAAAGCGGTAATTTGTCCCGTTAACGGGACATACAGTTCCGATCGTGACCAGTGCGAATTGCCCCCAGACCATTCGTGCCCTGATGGCTATTCGTATAATTCAGGTAGGAATATTTGCGAGGTGGGTCCCACCTGCAGTCAGGGGACGTACAATGCTTCTACTAACCGGTGCGAGTTGGAAGCAAGCGGGGTGTGTCCGTCCGGTTATACGTATGACAGTGGAATAGGTTTATGTAAGGTCTCAGCAACCTGCCCCTCTGGTAGCACTCTCAATACCTCGAGGGACAAATGCGAGGCTGCAATAGGATATAATTGCCCGACCGGGTATGCGTATAACAGTTCACTGAGCGTATGCCAGAGTACACCAACATGTCCAACTGGTAGCAGTTACAATACCTTACGTAATCAGTGTGAGCTTGATAACACATGGAGCTGCCCGTCCGGTATGTCGTTAACCGGCTCGATCTGTTACCGCAGTGCAACGTGTACAAATGGAAGCCTCAACACCACACGGGATAAATGCGAGGTTGCGTACACACCCGGCTGTGGGAGCGGATATACATACAACAGTTCAAGGGCCAAGTGCGAAGCAAGTCCCATATGCCCGAGCGGGACCAGCTACAGCACAACGTACAATGTGTGCCTCATAGCGGTAAGCTCTACTACCTGCCCGTCCGGATACACATACAACTCATCACATCAAAAATGTGAGAAAGCTCCTACCTGCCCGAGCGGAAGCTTATATAATGCAAGCACGGACAGATGCGAAATGGCGGAACAGTGGTACTGTTCAGTAAACGGTGGTACTTATTCAAGTCAGTCAGCATGCAATTCCGTCTGTACGCAGACGGGGACGTGTACAAGTGGTACAATTAATGGTGCCGTACACTATTGGATATATCCTTGTGCCAATTGTGGTATGTTTAGTAGTACCTGCCGGCAGGTTGGCTGCTCAAACAGAAACGGATTTACCCCGTGCAATACCGGGTTTTTGATGTGGAACTTTGGTCCTCCTCCACCGGCAGCTGCCGTCCTGGCCGCTGTTCTTACATACTCCTGTGAAAGCGCGGGTAATAGTGGATGGACTGAGCTTGGGTACGTTTACGGTTGGTATGATCAGGTTACAGTGTACACATG
>Ga0307992_1001644_pt1 | contig 13148 bp, 17 predicted proteins | sample EllFjometagen133_FD_203162 | JGI IMG/M metagenome (GOLD analysis project Ga0307992, IMG submission 203162) | Marine microbial communities from Ellis Fjord, Antarctic Ocean - #133 | ecosystem: Environmental > Aquatic > Marine > Unclassified | place: Southern Ocean | collected 2014-10-08
TCAACAATACCTGCTTCGATCATATTTTCAAACTTATCGCTAGCTGCATTGTATCCAATATTAACACTACCTTTTTTATTTTCACGAATAATATTATAGAGAATCAATGAACCATCTTTTCCAGCGTTATTAGCAATTTGTTTAATAGGTTCGAGTATGGCTGTATCTACAATTGTAGCACCAATTGAATCTTCTTTTTTGTCAGTCAATTCTTCAAAGGCATTTCCAGCTTGAGCAAGAGCCAAGCCTCCACCAGGAACTACTCCTTCTTCTTGAGCAGCTCTTGTCGCGTGAAGCGCATCTTCGATTCTATCTTTCTTCTCTTTCATCTCAGTTTCAGTTGCAGCTCCTACTCTGATAACTGCTACACCACCAGCAAGTTTTGCTAGACGTTCTTGCAATTTTTCAGTGTCAAAATCACTATCACTTGATTCAATAGATTTCTTTAATTGCTCAACACGATTTTTAATTTTTTCTTTATCACCTTTACCTTCCACGATTGTTGAACTATCCTTAGTTGAAACTATTTTTCTTGCTTGACCAAGATCTTCGATCTCAGCATTTTCTAGCTTCAATCCAACTTCTTCACTGATCACTCTGGCACCAGTTAAAGTCGCAATATCTTCAAGCATTTCTTTTCTCCTATCTCCAAATCCTGGAGCTTTTATTCCAAGCACATTGAATGTACCTCTGAGTTTGTTTACTACAAATGTAGCCAAAGCCTCTCCCTCGATATCCTCAGACATAATAACAAGATCTTTTTTACCGGCTTGTGCCATTTTTTCCAATAATGGTAGAACTTCTTGAATTGAAGTGATTTTTTTGTCAGTAAGCAGTATATATGGCTCGTTAAATTCGGATTTCATTGAATCGGTATCTGTTACCATGTATGGAGATACGTATCCATTATCAAATTCCATTCCCTCTACAACCTCTACCTCCACACCAAATGATTGACCCTCTTCTACGGTTACTACACCGTCCTTACCTACTTTTTCCATAGCTTCAGCTATCTTTCCTCCAATATCTTTGTTGTTTGCACTAATTGAAGCTACTTGAGCGATTTCTTCTTGAGAATTTATCGGTTTACTCATTTCTTTCAACTTAGCAACGATTTCACTCACCTTCTTCTCCATACTTTCTCGTATTTCTACTGGACTAACTCCAGATGATACAAGCTTTAGACCTTCTCGAATCATAGCTTGAGCTAATATAGTAGCTGTAGTTGTTCCGTCTCCAGCTATATCATTAGTTTTGCTTGCCACTTCTTTTACCATTTCAGCTCCCATGTTTTCAACCTTGTCTTCAAGCTCAATTTCTTTGGCAACAGTAACTCCATCTTTTGTAACACTTGGAGCGCCATAACTTTTATCTATGACTACATTTCTGCCCTTTGGACCTAGTGTCACTTTCACTGCGTTAGTTAATTTATCAACACCAGCCTTGAGCGCGTTTCTTGCCTCCTCATTAAAAATAATTAGTTTAGACATATTTTATTATTAATATTAAATTATTGAATGATTGCTAAAATATCCTCCTCTTGAATTACTAAATAATCTTCACCGTCAATTTTAATTTCATCTGGTGAATATTTTTTAAACATTACCTTGTCTCCTGCTTTTACGCTCATTGGAGATCTTTGTCCATTTTCCAAAACTTTTCCTTCACCAACAGCAATTACTTCCCCTCTTTCTGGTTTTTCTTTATCAATAGTATCAGGAAGCACTATACCTGATTTTGTTACTTCATCTTCTTTGATTGGTTTCACAATCAAATTTGAATACAATGGTTTTACGTTCATATTGATTCACATATTAATTAATAAATTTAAATAAATTTTGTTAATTAATGTTAATTTTTATTATTTTATAATTAGCACTCTCATAGCTCAAGTGCTAATTCTTCTTAATCTTATCACTAAATAATTACTTGTCAAGAGTAATAAAATATAAAAAATTCGTGGAGTATTTTCCTCCACGAATTTTGACCAAACCAATTTATTTAGGAACTAAAAAACCCTTGACTTCCACTCGATCACCAAATTCGTCCACAGACTCACGCGCCCATTCCATGAGCACATCCAACCTATCTTGATCATAAGCTGAAACAAAAATGTAGAAAGGCGCTTCAGGAGTAAAATAATCGCCAAAAGCGTGTTTTCCAAAAGCAACTTTCCCAATTAAAGTTTCTAGCTCGAATTGACAATATTCCTTTGACAGACCAAAACCAGGTGCACTGCAAACATAATGCGACGGCATTTTTTCAATAATAACTGGATTAAATTTAGCAGTACCATCAAAGCAAATCGCACGAGCATCGTGAATATCTGAACTCATTTCATTTTTAGATATATGAATCCATTCCGCTCCAAGTTTTTCAACCATTTTTTTAGAATGAAGAATACCAAGTTCATCCCCATTATTAATACCTTCTGGCAATTTTCCATTCTGTCGCAATTCTTCAAATTTTATTCCAGCCGCACCACAATCATCATGGCTAGCCACCGATTTAATTTTTTTCTTGTACGTATTAACAAATACATCAATTTCGTTCTCTTCCGCTAAAATCATTTGCCCAGCAAAACCAATTTTTTTGCCTTTTTTAGCAGGCACTCTCTCATCTGAACAATCCATTTCATCTAATTCTTGTGAAAAAGCTTCCTTAAAACCAGACAAAGACTCTATAATTTCTTGTAAGTCCTTACCGGCCAACAACTGCTCGATAACAAAATTTTTCTGAGATTTTTCCCATAGCTTTGCAATGTCTTCGTGATGCATGTTTCCCTCCGTATTTTCTTGGTTTAATTCTTGGCTATTCATAATTTAGCGCTATTCAAAAGAACAAAAAAAGCTAAATAAGCTTTTTTCAGTAAATTAAATATATAATTTATCTTAATCAATTTTTTTTATCCTCTTCCAACGCTTAACCGCCTTGCTTCTAGCTAATTCTTTAGCAATAGCAACGCTTACTTCGATAAATTTAGCGCGATCAAAACGTCTAGCTTCTTTGATAGTTTGTTCGGCTCGCTTTCTCGCTTCTTCAGCGCGATCAATATCAATTTCGTACGCTCTTTCTGCAGTATCTGCTAAAATAACTAATTTATTTTTCAAAACTTCAATGAATCCCCCAGAGACTGAAACTACTTCCTTACTATCATCAGCAGTAACGACCTCAACAACTCCTGATTGCAAAAAAGCTACAAGCGGAATATGATTTGGCAAAACTGTAATTTCTCCCTCTTTTGTAGGGACAGTAACCTGCTTAACTTCTTCAATTTTTAGCACAACTCGCTCTGGAGTTGCTATTTCAAATTTGATATATGACATAAATTAGCTATTAGCTGTATTTTATTTAAATCATTATAATTCATCAATTTTACCTTTCATATAAAATTCACTTTCACTTTTATCATCATGCTTACCTTCCAAAATTTCTTTAAAACTTTTTATTGTATCAGTTAATTTAACATATTTACCAGGCGAACCTGTAAAAGTTTCGGCTACAGAAAAAGGTTGAGACAAAAATCTTTGAACTTTTCTAGCTCTAGTAACAGTTAATTTGTCTTCATCTGATAATTCCTCCATTCCTAAAATTGAAATAATATCTTGCAAATCTTTGTAGCGCTGTAAAACCTTTTGCACACCACGAGCAACGTCGTAATGCTCTCGACCAACAATTTTTGGATCTAGAATAATTGACGAGGAATCAAGAGGATCAACAGCTGGATAGATACCCAATTCTGACAAAGCACGCGACAAAACCACCGTAGAATCAAGATGACCAAAAGTTGTCGCTGGAGCTGGATCAGTCAAATCATCAGCTGGAACATACACAGCCTGAATTGATGTAATTGAGCCTTTATTAGTAGAGGTAATGCGCTCTTGAAGCTCTCCCATCTCAGTTGCTAATGTCGGCTGATAACCAACCGCAGAAGGCATCCTTCCCAAGAGAGTTGAAACCTCGGAACCGGCTTGCGTAAATCGAAAAATATTATCAATAAAAAATAAAACATCTTGATTTTCTTCGTCTCTAAAATATTCAGCCATTGAAAGCCCAGATAAAGCAACTCGTGCACGACTTCCAGGAGGCTCATTCATTTGTCCAAAAACCATTGCTACCTTATCCAAAACACCAGCGCCTTTCATTTCATGAAAAAGATCATTGCCCTCACGAGTTCTCTCACCAACACCGGCAAAAACAGAATAACCGCCATGCTGTTTGGCAATATTGTTTATAAATTCTTGGATAATAACTGTCTTACCTACGCCAGCACCGCCAAACATTCCTACTTTTCCGCCCTTAGCTATCGGACAAATCAAATCAATAACTTTTATTCCTGTTTCTAAAATTTCTATTTTGGTTGATTGCTCTGTAAAGCTTGGAACGGGCCGATGAATCTGATAACGCTTTTTTGTTTTTGGATCTGATTTACCGTCTACACTATTGCCTAAAACATCAAAAATACGACCCAAGGTTTTTTCGCCTACTGGTACGCTAATACCAGTGCCGGTATTAATAACTTTGTCGCCTCGTTTCAAACCCTCAGTTGGTCCCATAGCTAAAGCTCTTACTATATTAGAGCCTTTATGTTGCTCTGTTTCCAAAACCAATTTTTTATCCCCCTTAACTATTTCCAAGGCATCATATATTTTTGGCAACTCACTTTCAAAATGAACATCAATTACTGCTCCTATAATTTGCTTAATTTTTCCAACATTTTTATTCATAATATTATTAAATATTTAATTATAAATTTAAAATACATTATTATCTTAATTCTTTAGAGCATTAGCGCCAGCAGAAATTTCTGAAATTTCAGCTGTAATACTTGCCTGTCTAGCTTTGTTATAATACAAAGTTAATTCGCTAACCATATCAGTAGCTGCCTCCGTTGCTTGATGCATAGCATTCATACGAGCACTATGTTCGGAGGCATTAGACTCTAATAAGGCCTGAAAAAGCTGAACTTCAATTAAACGTGGTATCATCTCATCCAAAACTTCTAACGGACTTGGCTCAAATAAATATTCATAAGAAAACTTATCATCAGTCAAATATTTTTTTTGCTTTGTTTCTATATATTCTTGATCAAGACCGATTTTGGTATTTTTGCCAACTACGCCAAGATAACGATCCTCGGCACTAATATCTATTGGTAATAATTGTTTTACCCTAGGAATCTGTTTGGAAGCGCTTACATAATCAGTATAGGCTACCAAAATTTTATCATATTTATTATTTAAATATTCCTCGATAATAAGCTTGGCAACTGGAACAATTTCTTTAATCTCGCTAGCTAAATCTAATTTAGGAAATTCAGCTACTATACTATGACTATGATGATGATGTATGTCTACTCCCTTTTTTCCCATCAAGACAAACTCAGCTTCAATAACAACCTCTTCTTTTTCATAATGATGTTTCTTTATAGATTCATTAACTTTATTTATTATCGCTGTATTAAATCCACCACATAAGCCACGATTAGAAGTTATTAAAATAATACCAATTTTTTTGATGTTCTTTTTTTTTGTTAATAATGGATGAAGTAATTCACCATTATTATTTGCAGATTTTGATAAATTTAAAATAGTCGCCCAACTTAAATTTGCATAAGTCCTAGTCCTTAATACTGCCTCAATTGCTTTTCGCATTTTTGTTGCAGCGACCATTTCCATAGCGCGAGTTATTTTTTTTGTATTACCAACCGATTTTATTCGACGTTGTATATCTTTTGTATTAGCCATATACTTTTTATCCTAAATATCTCAATAATCTTATTTATTTTCTTCTATTTCTTCTTTTATTAAATAATCCAATGTGGATTTAAAATCATTTATCAATACTTCTACTTTTTTTGTTAAATCTTTATTTAACTCTCCTTTTTTTACTATTTCATCCAATATATCTTGTCCACTATTAGTGGCATAACGAAATAATTCTTCTTCAAATTTATCAATTTTATCTACTGGAATATTGTCTAATAATCCTGATGTAACAGCATAAAATATCAAAACTTGATTAGCAACCGAAATAGGCACGTACTGATCTTGTTTAAAAATCTCTAGTAAACGCTTACCTCTTTCAAGCTTGGCTAGTGTTTCATCGTCAAGATCAGAACCAAACTGGGCAAAGGCGGCTAATTCTCGATACTGAGCGGCTTCTAATCTCATTTTTCCGGCTACTTTTTTCATAGCTTTAATTTGAGCAGCGCTACCCACACGAGATACAGAAAGTCCAGCGTTTATGGCTGGTCGATTACCTTGATTAAATAAATCAGGTTCCAAATAAATCTGACCATCTGTTATTGAAATAACATTTGTAGGGATATAAGCTGAAACATCTCCGGCTTGGGTTTCTATAATAGGCAAGGCTGTAATTGATCCTCCACCAAAATCACTATTTAATTTACATGATCTTTCCAAAAGACGAGAATGAAGATAAAAAACATCACCCGGATAAGCTTCTCGTCCCGGTGGTCGACGAAGTAAAAGTGATATTTCCCTATAAGCGACGGCGTGTTTGCTCAAATCATCATAAACAATTAAAACATCTTCTCCTTTGTCCAAAAAATATTCAGCAATAGCTGAACCAGCGTAAGGCGCTATATAGGCCAATGAAGCTGGATCAGAAGCGCCAGCTAATACTACGGATGTATAAGCCATGGCTCCGTGTTCTTCTAATTTTGCCACAATACTAGCAACTTTTGATTCTTTTTGACCAATAGCTACATAAATACATTTCATATTCTGCCCTTTCTGATTAATAATAGTATCAATTGCAATTGCTGTCTTACCTATTTGACGGTCTCCAATAATTAGCTCTCTTTGTCCTCTTCCTATTGGAACCATCGCATCAATAGCTTTGATACCGGTTTGTACAGGCTGTTTAACTGATTCACGAGTAATAACTCCAGGGGCAATTTTTTCTATTGGATAAAATTTATTTGATTTAATTTCGCCTTTACCGTCCAAGGCTATACCCAAAGGATTAACTACACGGCCAATCATTTCTTCACCGACTGGAATTTCTAGAATTTTTTTTAGGGCCATTACCTTATCACCTTCTTTTATGCCCTGACATTCTCCCAAAATAACAATACCAGCGCTATCCTCTTCCAAATTTAACACTACTCCCAAAACCGAGCCTTCCGCAGTATCAAATTCAACCATCTCAGACATCATTGTATCAGACAGACCTGAAACGCGAGCAATTCCATCACCAATTTCCAGAACCTCTCCTATGGTTTGCTCTTTTATTTTTGCTTTATAACCACTTATTTGTTGTTTTATTTGTTCGACAATAAAATCTTTTGTTGTATTCATATAAATTGATATCTTAAACTTATTTAATTATCGCGTTTTTTAAATCATAAAGTCTTTTTTTTAGGCTTCCATCCAAAATTTTATCTTCGTACTTGATTATAACTCCACCAAAAATATCAGCCTCTACCAATTCTTTGCTTTCAATTATTTGTTTTTTTGTTTTTTTTAATAAATAATCTTTTAGCAGTTTAGAGGTTTGGCTGTTTAGCGGACGTGAACTAGTAATTTCTGCGTTAATCAAACCTTTTTCTTTGTCCCAAATTCTACAAAAATGATAAATGATTTTATCTATTTGGCTTAAATTATTATTTTGTACCAAAATATCAATAAATAATTCAATTGCTTTACCGGCTTTATCTTGATTCATTTTATCAACAGTTTCAAACAATGCTTCAGCATATTTTTTTGCATCTATTTTCATAATTCTATTTAGTTAGTGTGTAAAAATGCTCGTTAAATTAAAAATTGATTAGTTTTGCGATAAATTTTAAACAAAACTTAGCCAAAAATAATTATTTTTAATAAGAGCCATTTTTATATACTAACTAATTAATCATTTTTTTTATTATCTCTTGATCTTTTTTTCCATCCATTTTTTCTTCTAGTACTTTTTCTACAGTCAATGATACGAGATCAGCTATTTCACTTTTTATCTCGAGTAAAGTAGAAGCCTTTTCAGATTGCATTTTCGCTTTTTCTTGATTAATTACTAAACCGATTTCTTCCTTGGCTTTTTTTATTGTCTCTTGTTTTTTTTTCTCTGATTGTTCAGATGATTTTTCCATGATAGCTTTAGCTTCTTTTTTAGCTTCTCCGAGTTTCTTATCATAATCAATTTCTGTGTTAGCTAAATTTTTTTTTATTTCTTCTGCGTTTTTTAAACTCTCTTCAACTACTCGAGTTCTTTCGTTCATAATTTTTAAAAGCGGTTTAAAGGCAAAATAATAAATAACCGCGAAAACAATAGCAAAATTTATAACTTGAGCTATTAATAAGCTAATATTGATATGAAATGTTTCGATTAATGAATCCATATAATTAATTTTGAATATAAACTAAATAAAATTATTAAATTAGTTAATAACCTTGCCTCTGCCCCAAATTATTGGGACAGTTCGTAAAATTATTATTTAATACCAAAAGCGATAACAAGGGCATAAATTGCTATAGCCTCAGCAAAAGCTGCTGCTAAAAGCATGGGTACTAAAATTTTTCCAGCAGCTTCTGGGTTGCGTCCAATAGCCTCCATGGCTTTAGCGCCGATAAAACCGATGCCCAGTGCTGGACCTATTGATCCAATACCGATAGCTAATGCTTTTGCCAACATTACATTTTCCATAATTTTATTATTTAATTTAATTAATGTTCTTCTAAACTAGTGTTCATTGTTAAATATGCCAAAATCAGCATAGCAAATATTAACGCCTGTATCACTCCGACAATTACTTCCAAAAACATAAAAGGAATTGGCAGACCAAAAGCTAAAATCGCTGACATTGATGCCAATAAAACCTCGCCGGCAAATACATTTCCAAAAAGACGAAAAGACAGACTGGCAACTTTTGCAATTTCACTAATAATTTCAATAAGTCCAACAAAAGCTTTAATTGGGTTAACGATCAAAACTGATGGTTCTTTAAAAACTTTTCGCGGAATCTCCAAAAGTGCCTTTATATTTACAAATTTATTAAAATGCTCCCAAACTCCAATTGTAATTATACCAAAAATATGACTAGCCACCACTCCAATTATAGCTAAGGCTAAAGTAGTATTCAAGTCTGCAGTTCCACCACGAAAATAAGGAATGAAAAAATTTTGCCCTCCTTCTTCCACGACTTGTCCAATCGAGCCGATACCAGGCAAAAGCCCCATCCAATTATTCAAAAGTATAAAAATAAAAAAAGCAAAAACTAACGGAAAAAACTTTAATGATTTTTCTCGTGTACCCGTTATGCTATCAAAAATATTCAAAAAACTATCTACTATTATTTCAAATATATTTTGAACACCTCTTGGAATTAATTTTAATTTTCTCCTAATAAATAAAGCAAATATCAATATAAACAAAACCACTATCCATGAATTTAATAAAGAATTTGTAATAACAAAATTATTTATATGAAAAATTGGTTCAGAATACAACGTATGCTCCTCTTGTATATCTAGGGGTTGACTATTTATATTATTTTCTATTGGTGCCGATTGGGCCTCTGTTTGAATCATGTTTTTTATTTACTGATATTTCTTTTTCTATCTTTTTATATTCATTATTAACATTTCTAATTAACCCTAAGATTGAAATTGGAAATGATATAAGAACGATAATCAAAAAAAATAACGGTTCACTGTTATATTTTGAATCAAGCCATTTGCCAATAATAAGGGCAAAAAATATCGGAAAAATAATCCAACCAGAAAATCTAATAAACATAAACAGCGCTGGTTGCCACCAAACTTTATTTACTTTTTTTTCTTGCTTGTCTTTATTTTCTGAAATTTTGTTTTTTTTCATGTCTATCAATTTAAATACACTATTTATCTATCAAATATTCAAAATGAACGTCTAATATAAATTATATTATCAAAAATGCATCCCATCCAAGAAACAATCGAGATGCAAAGCTTATCCACAATATAATTAATATTTTCAACTTAATTATAGCCTAAAATACACTAAAGTCAAGATATGTTTTTTTTTAAATATTAAACAGATTCTTAGCATTATTAGAAGTAATTTCAGCTATTTTGTCAATACTTGTATATCTAATTTCAGCTATTCTCTTAGCAACATATTTTACTAATATCGGCTCATTTCTTTTCCCTCGGTGTGGCTCAGGTGTCATAAATGGGCAATCAGTTTCAATCATGAATTTGTTATCTGGTATTTTCCTAATCAAATCATCCCAGCCCTTACTAAAAGTGATAAGACCAGTGAAAGACACTAATAATCCCAAAGAAAAATATTTCCAAGCCAAATCTTCATTGCCAGAAAAACAATGCATCACGCCCCACGGCTTATCTTTCGGAAACAAATCTTTATTTTCTTGTTTATATTCTGTGAGAATATTTATCATATCATCATGCGCTTGGCGACAATGAATGATAACAGGCAAATCAAGATTACGGGCTAACCTTATTTGCTCCAAAAAAACATCTTTTTGTTTCTTTTTTATATTAACAACATCACTATCTAGATTTATATGATAATAATCCAAACCAATTTCACCAATTGCAACTACTTTTTCGAACTTCGCTAACTTTTCATAAGCCTCATAGTTAAACTCTTCAGCTCTAGTAGTAAAATCATACTCCCCCGTATCATCCTTTGCCTTTACCTCTTCGAGATGAAGTGGATGCAAACCAACAGCTGTATATACTCCTTTTTCGTATTTATTGGCTAACTCCAGTCCTCTTTTACTGGTTTTGTATTCGGATCCAACCAAAATCATCCAGACATCCTCTCTCAAGGATTCACGAATTACACTATCTCCGTCTTTTCTATACGCATTAAAATTTACATGCGCATGAGTATCTATGAACATAATTTAGTAAATAATAGAACAATAAATAAATTAACGGTACTAACTCCCCCTCCTATTCAGAAGACCTGCCTGCCGCCTGCCTGCCGGTAGGCAGGGTAGGCAGGGTGCTGGGGTGAGGTATAAAACAAAAAACAATCCCGAATATTCAGGACTGTTTTTTAACAATATTATTGATTCATTTCTTCATGTGTTGAGCTTTCTTCTGTCTTTTCGCTCATTTCTGCAGGAGCTTCAGTTGTCTCTGTTGCTTGTTCTGTTTTTTCTTCACTTTTAACTCCAAATAACTTTTTTAACCAATCTAACATACTTTTTTATGTTATTAATAAATATTAATTAAATTATACATTTAAACACCTAGAATTGCAATAGTTTACTTTGCAAACTTCTTAATAACCTTTCTTAGGTCTTTATCGTCTGAAGCATATTTAAGTATAGCTGTAAGATAATTTACAGGATCCCCTGTAGTGAGCCATTTACCACCTTCAATTTTTTTGGCATAAAACTCACCACCCTGGCGTATATATTCTCGTATAGCATCCACGATCCAAAGCTCATTTCCTTTTCCTAGCTTAGTTTTTCGAAGTACGTTAATAATATCTTGATTCAATATCATTCTACCAAAATCTGCCAAGTTTGAAGGAGCACTCTTTATACTTGGCTTCTCAATAATATCTTCAATTTGCATACTACCTTTTTTTGTTTTCACAATTCCATATCTGTCTACTTGATTTCTTGGCACAGCTTGCACGCCAATCATCATATGACCTGTTTCATTATAATCATCCACCATTTGCTTTGTAAAAGATATATCTGACTTTACCAAGTCATCTCCCCAAACGAATACAAAGGGCTCATCGTCCACCAAGCTAGCAGCAGACAAAACAGGCACTCCGTTGCCATAAATAGGAGCTTGTCTTACATAAATAAAATTAGCCATATCAGCTATAGCTTTGATACTTTTTCGAAGTTTTTCTTTGCCAGCATTTTTGAGATCATTCATTAATGCCCAATTGTAGTCAAAATGATCCTCTAGCGGCTTCTTGTCCCACTTGGTAACCATAATAATATCCTTGATACCAGCCTCAACTAATTCTTCTACAACCAATTGAATAATTGGTTTATCTATAATAGGTAGCATCTCTTTAGGCATGGATTTTGTAGCTGGTAGAAGTCTTGTCCCAGATCCTGCTACAGCGATAACTGCTTTTGTAATTTTTTGCATAATATTACAAATCTGTAAATTTTTTATATTAAATTTATAGATTTGAATTTATTAAATTATCAACTATATTTTACAATAAAATAATCAAAAAAACAAGCAATTTTATTTGCAAATTTAAGTAATTCTTTGTTATAATAAAAATAAGCTTTGATTGTTTGTTTAAAAAATCCTCTAATTTTCATTTCTTGCTCTAGTTTAAACATCGGATCTTTACTAGGATAAATTTCACTTCCCTCCATAAAGCTTTCTGATTAGAAATAATTATCTTTATTTTAACTAATTTTAAATAAAAAAACAATAAGTTCGCATATAACTTGTTGTACGAAATTTTTGAAAAAGGAAGATTAACTTTTTTCAAAAACTACGCACAACAAAGTATATCTGGCTACGCCAGAGAGTAATATTTTTATAATTCTTAATTGAACAGAGCCCTTTTGAAATTTTACAAAAGAAAAACCTCCCGTATTAGCTACGAGAGGTTGGATTTTCAACTGACACAAAAACATGTTTTTGAATTATTTACTGATACCCATTAAATGATCAAATTGTGTTATTCTTTCACCGAGCTTTACATCATCAAGGGAATCCATGTCTACGAAGACCCCCTCAATCAAGTCGATTCTTTTCACTCTGAGGAACGGAGCTTCCCCACTAATTTTAATTATGGAGCTTAAACTTCCGCTCCCGTAATCAGCAAAATAATAACCTTTTTTTACATCTTTCATAATAACCCCTCCTGTTTAGTTATGTTAGATTAATAATTTTAACGATATTTGAATATAACAATTAAAAATAAAAATGTCAACCCCTCGTTAACACTAAAAATTTCAAAAAGGCTTTAGTACACTAAAGAAAATTATAAAAATATTACTCTCTAGCTTCGCCCAAATTTATGATATAATTAATAATATAAAGAATATCATAAACTTCAGATATACTAAATGTTATGCAAAATGCACTCGCACTCCTTCCGCTATCGCTACAGGAGCACTCACTAACATTTTGCATAATGTGTGTGCTTACCAGCCGTGCCATGCGTTGCACGCGAGCCTCGCTATC
>Ga0307992_1001645_pt1 | contig 13137 bp, 3 predicted proteins | sample EllFjometagen133_FD_203162 | JGI IMG/M metagenome (GOLD analysis project Ga0307992, IMG submission 203162) | Marine microbial communities from Ellis Fjord, Antarctic Ocean - #133 | ecosystem: Environmental > Aquatic > Marine > Unclassified | place: Southern Ocean | collected 2014-10-08
TTTGGGATGACAGAAAACGCTGACCTGCTTAATATCATCATGGAAAATGTAAATATTACCGGAGATAGCGCGGTCGCCGCTTTAGTAGGTTGGAATTTTACTTCAACAATAACAAATTGTTCATCTTCGGGAAATATCACGGGAAACAGATTTACCGGTGGACTGATTGGTATGAACATTTTGGGCGGAATAATCGATAGCTGCTATTCGACTTGCACCGTTACCAGCAACATAACTGACGTCGGTGGATTAGCGGGAGATAATTATTATTCTAGCACTGTAAAAAACAGCTACAGCACCGGAAATGTAAGCGGGAATGAATATTGTGGTGGGCTTATTGGCGATAATACTGAATCTACTATTGAGAATTCTTTCTGCACCGGAAATGTAAGCGGAACAGACGAGATGATTGGTGGTTTGGTTGGCGGCAGTAATATAGGTTCCCTTAGCAACTGTTATTGTACCGGGAATGTTAAGGGTAATACATTTGTCGGTGGACTGGTAGGTGGGAATGAAGGTGAAAAAGATGATGTAAGTTCCCTTAGCAACTGTTATTGTACCGGGAATGTTGAGGGTAATACGGTTGTCGGTGGACTGGTAGGTGGGAATGAAGGTGATGAAGATATCTCAACTATTGATCTCTGTTACAGCAGCGGACATGTGAGTGGAAACTCTATTGTTGGAGGTATGGTTGGATTTAACGAGCAAGTTGACGGGTTGAATATCACACATAGTTTTTGGAACACCGAAATCAGTGGATTGAGTACATCTGATGGCGGTACGGGTAAAACAACCGTTCAAATGCAAACTCAAACCACCTATCCAAGTGTTGACGGTTGGGATTTTACGACTAAGTGGGAAATGAATGTTCGGCATAACAGTGTTTATCCCTATTTTCAATGGCAAGACTTTCCACCTGAGCCAATGGTCAAAACACAAACGGTTCTTGATACGACCGTAAATTCGGCAATGATAGTAGGCGAAATCACAAGCCTCGGCGATACGGATCCAAGTCAACATGGCGTTTGCTGGAATACAACCGGTGATCCGGATATAAATGACGATAAGACAATGGAAGGAAGCGCTGATTCCGCGGGATTGTTCACTTCTGAAATGACCAATTTGTCATATGAAACTATGTATTACGTTAAGGCTTATGCAACAAATACAGACAGTACGACATACGGAGATGAAATAAGTTTTACTATAAATTATTTCATCCCAATTACGGAGCCCCTGGACGGAGATGGCTCTTCGGATGATCCCTACGAAATAGGAACACTTAATAATTTATATTGGATCGCAGTTGATACGACTCGCTGGGATAAACATTATATCCAAACGGCTGATATTGATGCCTCGGGCACGGCAAGCTGGTCGGGTGACGAAGGCTGGACACCTATCGGTTATTTGGATGATATAAACGAGATTTTTTTACCATCAGGTTCGGACAATCGGCCCTTTACAGGATCTTATAACGGCAAAGGTTTTAAGATCAGTGGATTATATATCAATTCCTCGGGTATGGGTGGTATTGCATTATTCGGAATGACAGAAAACGCTGATCTGGATAGTATTATCATGGAAACTGTAAATATTACCGGAGAAATAACTGTCAGCGCTTTAGTGGGTTGGAATTATACTTCAACAATAACAAATTGTTCATCTTCAGGAACTGTCACGGGAGATAACCTTACCGGTGGACTGATTAGTTTTAACGCTGATACCTCATCAATCGATAACTGCTATTCGACTTGCACCGTTACCGGCAACGAAAGCGACGCCGGTGGATTAGTGGGAATGTCTTATAAGCTCAGCACTATAGAAAACAGCTATAGCACCGGCAATGTAAGCGCGCCTGAATGTGTGGGTGGACTTATAGGCTCTAATTGTCAAGCTGATGTTAAGTGTTCTTACTGCACTGGAAATGTAAGCGGAACAGGCGAAAATATTGGCGGTTTTATTGGCACTCATGATTCTGGTTCTTCCCTCAGCAACTGTTATTGCACCGGGAATGTTGTGGGAGGTGTGGAAAGTATATATGTCGGTGGACTGACGGGTTTGACTGAAGATTGCACAACTATTGATTTCTGTTACAGCAACGGACAGGTAAGTGGAAACTCTGATGTTGGAGGCATGATTGGATTGAACGAACAAGGTGACGGGTTGAATATCACAAATAGTTTTTGGAACATCACACAAAACAGTGAATTGCCTACATCTGGTTCATCTGGTAGCGGTACGGGTAAAACAACCGTGGAAATGAAAACGCTGGCTACTTTTACCGATGAAGAAACTGTCGGACTTACTACCGCATGGGATTTTGAAACGAACCCCAATGACGATGAAGCAGATAATGATTATTGGGACATGGATCCGGCCGGAACAACCAACAGCGGGTATCCATTTCTGGACTGGGAAAATGGCATGGAAATCGCATTACCCATTACCCTTACTTCTTTCACCGCCAAAGCAAATGCCGGTGTGGTCGAATTAGCATGGGAAACGGCTACAGAAACCAATAATGCATGCTTTGTCATTTATCGTGACGGTGAAGCCATCGGCTCTATAGACGGTGCAGGCACCACAAGCGAACCTCATAATTACAGCTTTGTAGATAACAGCGTAGTTCCGGGTGTCACATATACTTACGTCCTTGCTGATATTGATCTAGGTAATAAAGAAACTAAATACGAGGACAATGCAGTAACGGTTACAGTAGCCAATGATCTTGTTGAAGCTAATTTTGTGATCGGCGTGGCTTATCCAAATCCGTTTAATCCGACCGCTGTAGTTCCTGTTGAATTGTCACGCGATGCCATGGTCAAAGCCTCACTTTACGACCTGAACGGTCGCGAGGTCAAAATCCTGACCAACGCAACTTTGAGCGCGGGTTCACACGAACTTCGTATCAACGGATCGAGCTTGAGCACTGGTCTGTATCTTGTACAGGTCGTTGTTGAGAATGTGGTTAATATACAAAAGATCGCTCTAATAAAATAGCCTCACACAAAGGCACAAAAAAAGACAAAGCCACAAATAATTTTTAGGCTGTGTCTTGACCAACATAAATAAAACCCTTCTTCGATGAAAATTGAGGAAGGGTTTTTTACGTCAACTATAAATGATGAACGAAGAATTAGGGACATTTCTATTAAACCCCGACGAAATGGCCTGTCCATCGTAGCCTAGGCGAAGATGGGAGGGGTGAAACCTGTAATAGCCCAGGGTGAAACCCCGAGAAATAGAATTTCAAAACAATCACAACCCCAGCGAGGTTGAACAAGTTTACTAAATTGATCTCAGAACAAGGAACACCGATTTTAGAATTAAGAAATGAATGTTAATTTCTATCCATAATCCATCACCCATAATCCATCATCTCAAAAGTGCCGCTCCCACGGAGCTTGTTAAATAATGGATGCTTTTTACTACAAAGATTTCGCCCCTATGGGGCTCCTTGAATAATGAACAAGGAATGTTGATATATGATTTTTGAAGTGAATATTTACTTCGTTATTCAAAACTCCTTGTTCCTTGTTCGGATATCGATTCTTCATTCATCCGGATTACACAAGACTACAAACCCCGGGTTAAAACCCGGATATTGCGCCCACAGACGCCACGGCATAAATGCCATGGCAAAGCATGACCAATAAAATATTATCTTTTCGACTTTTCTAACACACAAAATAAAAGGGACGGTTGCGCCACGCATGGCAGACAAAAGACAATTGAAGAAAACGATAAATTTTGGATATCCCTCTCATCGTTCATCGTTCATCGTTCATCGTTCATCGTTCATCGTTCATCGTTCATCGTTCATCGTTCATCGTTCATCGTTCATCGTTCATCGTTCATCGTTCATCGTTCATCGTTCATCGTTCATCGTTTCTTTCTGTTAATTATTAATTAATTTCTTGTAAATTATTTATCAACACCCTAAATTAACTTGTTTATTATTAAATAGTTAACGGATACCGGCAAATTTACCGGGTAATTCACAAAAGGAGACAGCGATGAAAAAATTGTTAATGCTTGTTTTAGTTTTGGTCTCAATAACGGCGATTGCTTTTGCAACACCACTTAATCTTACATTTGAAGATAATTCAGATGTAACAAATTGGGGTAATCATGATGAAAGCACTCAATATACAATTTGCACTCAGTCATCAACAGGTGGTGTATTAAATAGTGGTGCTTTACATTTTACAGATACTGGTTGGGGATTTTTAACTAAAAGACCACTTGTCGCTGAAAGTGGCAAGGCCTATTCTCTTACATTTTATGTAAAAACTGATGCATGGACACATGCCACTAATACTTTAAAAGCATACGTAACTGGATTAAGCACAGTGGAACCAGAAGCTATAGTTTCCACAATTAGCGATTATACCTTGGTTACTTTGTCAGGCACAGCAGATGCAGGCACATCTGGATACATTCGCTTTTATGGTATGAATACCGGTGAACCCAGCTCCTTATGGATCGATAACCTTGAATTTACTGATGGTGCAGAGCCTGCACCTACACCAACTAATGTATCAGTTCTTGATCTTAGAGATAACGAAAGTTATTTTGAAATAACTGACAATGGTGCAGATGATCTTGATCTGGGAACAGATTATACCATTGAGGCCTGGATCTATATCAGAGATGCCGCACATGGAAATGAACGAATTTTCAGATCGTATGGTTGGCAAATGTATGTGGTTTCGGGTACAGGTGAATCCGGAGCAAATGCAACCGTTAGGGCTGATGGATCATTTTTAACCGGTGGCGGATCAATTAATCTTTCGATTCCCACTGAAGAATGGCACCATATTGCACTCCAGGGTAATAGTGCCGGAGGGTGGACCAATAATTATATTGATGGAGCTGCTATAGGAAATGGTGGTGCATCAAATATTACCGGAAGCGCAAATTTAAGGATCGGCTCTTACAGTACAGTCGGGAGCGGATTTGATGGCGTGATTGATGAAGTGAGAATTTCTGACATAAACAGATACGGAAGACTCAGCTTTTCTGTAAATAAAAATGATCCGCTCTTTATCAGCGACGCAAATACCATATTACTCTGTCATTTTGATGATGATGCTTTACCGCCGACGAACAGCTCAAGTAAGGTTTTTACCACAACAAATTACGGTATCACAACCAATGAATATATAGCTTATAACGATGCATCACTATCCGGTGCAGAACTTGCTTTGCCCATCACTCTCTCATCTTTCACCGCTCAGGCGGTCAACGGGTCTGTAGAATTAGCATGGGAAACAGCAACAGAAACCAATAATGCGCGCTTCGTTGTCTATCGTGACGGGGAAGCCATCGGCTCCATAGATGGTGCCGGCACAACGACTGAACCTCATAACTACAGCTTTGTTGATAATACAGTCGTCCCGGGTGTAATTTACACCTACGTCCTCGCTGATGTTAACTTGGCCAATGAAGAAACCCTTTATAGCGGTAGTGCCGTTATGGTGACTGCAAATGATGCTCTTGTTGCAAACGGATATATTGTCGGAGCAGCGTATCCGAACCCTTTCAATCCTTCAACGATCGTTCCTTTGGAACTGACAAAAAATGCTATGGTATCTGCGTCATTGTACGATATGAACGGACGTGAGATCAAAGGATTGATGAACGCCAGTCTTTCAGCCGGAACCCACAATATTCATGTTGATGGCTCCGATCTGACAACAGGCATGTATCTTGTACAGATCCATATTGACGATGCGGTGATTGTACAGAAGATATCTTTAATGAAATAGCCTCACACACTTGTCCGCCGTAGCCTTGTGCGAAGGCTGGGAAGGCGCAAAAAAGACAAAGTCACAAAATAATTTTAAGGCTTCGTCTTGAAATATAAATAAAACCCTTTTGCGTGAAAATGTGGAAGGGTTTTTTACGTCAACTATAAACTATAAATGATGAACGAAGAATTAGGGGCATTTCTATTTACCCCAACGAAATGGCCTGTCCATCGAAGCCTCGGCAAAGATGGAAGGGGTTAAACATAAAATAACCCGGGATGAAATCCCGGGACTAAAGGACTCAAAAGTAAACAACCCTGACCTTGTGGAAGGGTTGAACTTATTTAATTGTTCATGATGTATATGGCTCCGCTGGGCAAACAAAGGACAATGGGGGAAAAACTATGAATTATGAATTTAGGATATTCCTCTTATCGTTTATCGTTCATAGTTTATAGTTTCTTTCTGTACTATGAATAGATCCTTCGACCCCGATCCCGACCCCGAAGCATCGGAGCGGGACGGGGCTCAGGATGACAGATTTATTTCTTCCTTTCTTTCTTCATCCATCATCCATCATCCATCATCCATCATCCATCATCCATCATCCATCATCCATCATCCATCATCCATCATCCATAATTAATTGTACGCACTGCTTTCAATTCTTTTAAATTCATGATATATTTGGACTTAAATTAATAGGAATTTCATGCACAAATTTAAACTCCTCCTTATCTGCTGCTTGCTGATACTTACTCATCTGTTATTTGCCTCCCCTAAAGAAGAATTCAGGGCTGTTTGGCTCACGACCGTGTGGGGCAGTGATTGGCCTTCTTCATCCACGGTATCAACGCAACAAAGCGAACTGACTCAAATACTTGACAGTCTAAAAGCATGGAATTTTAATGCTGTCTTGTTTCAGGTTCGACCTGCCTGTGATGCCTTTTATAGTTCTTCGATCGAACCCTGGTCCAACTGGCTGACCGGAACCGAAGGAACCGCCCCTTTCCCATTATATGATCCACTTCAATTTCTGATCGATGAAGCAAAAGAACGTGGAATTGAAGTCCACGCTTGGTTCAATCCCTATCGCGCTAAAACGGGTAATGCCGCGACCTCACCTACACATGTTTATAATACGCACCCCGAATGGGTGCTGACCGTCGGGAGTAGTTCTGCACCGGCCTTTTCAAAATCAAGGATTGATGAAAAAATATTCCTGCCCGCCAGCGAAGCAACACAGTCAACCACTTATATTCTGGACCCCGGTATGCAAGATGTACGTGACTATGTTTTGAGTGTGATCGCGGATGTCGCATCCCGATATGATATTGACGGTATTCATCTCGATGATTATTTTTATCCTTATTCGGGTATGAGCAGTGAAGATGCGGCCACCTTTTCCAGCGAAAGCAGAGGATTTACCGATATCGGTGATTGGCGACGCGATAATATTCATTTGCTGATCGAAGCCATTCACGATACCCTTGAAATTATTGATCCTCGTATAAAATTTGGCGCAAGTCCTTTTGGGATATGGAAGAATGGCGTTCCTGTGGGGATCGTCGGCACAAGTGCTTATTCTGCTATTTATTGCGATGCACTGACCTGGATACAAGGTCAGTGGGTGGATTATATAGCACCTCAATTATATTGGCCTTTTGGCGGCGAACAAGATTATGGATTACTGATGCCCTGGTGGGCCGGGCAAGTCAATGATTACGCCCGGCATTTATATGTCGGACACGGTGCCTATAAGATTGATGATTGGCCCGAGGATGAGATCCCTAATCAGATCAGTCTGAATCGCGAAACCAACTCGTCATTGGGCAGTATCTATTTCTCTTACAGTGATATTCGGGATAATATTAAAGGATCACTGGATTCGCTGAAAAACAATTATTATAAATATTTCGCCGTTCCGCCACAAATGAACTGGAAAGATTCATTGTCAGCACCGGCACCCAAAAATGTTCAAAGCAGTCTTTCCGGTAATGATATTATTCTGAGCTGGGAAGCTGGTAATATGACGGTTGCACATGATGATGCCGCTCATCGTTATCTTGTTTACAAGTGGCCAAGCTCCGGATCTTTTAATGCCAATGATGCATCCCAGATCGCGGCGATCATTCCCGCATCTGAAACACTCTCCTACTCAGACAGCGACCACGAGACATACAGCTTTGGAATTGTAGCACAGGACCAGCTCAGTAATGAAAGTGCTTTGGTTATGGCGGAAAGTGATCATGATCTCGATCTAAATTTTGAAAATGATACAGATGCAACAAACTGGGGATCTCATAATGAAGGAAGTTTCGGAACATCATGTACCTGGAATTCTACCGGCGGTACGCTTGGTAGTGGAGCTTTAAATTTCACAGATCCCGGTTGGACGTTTTTGATCAAACGACCCCTTACCGCGGACAGCCAAAGTGCCTACACTCTGACATTTAATGTAAAAACCAGTGCATGGACACATAGTACTAATACACTTAATGCTTATGTTACCGGTCTAAGTTCTTCAGAACCGCAAACCATAGTATCCACATGTAGCACTTATACTCCGGTAAGTTTGTCCGGTATAGCAGATGCGGGCACATCCGGGTATATTCGCTTTCACGGACTAAATGACGGCAATCCCATTTCTTTGTGGATCGATAATCTTTCTTTTACCGTTGAAACTTCCGGAACCCCCACCCCCATTACCCTTGCTTCTTTCACGGCTATTACCAAGAACGGTGTAATAGAACTGTCATGGGAAACTGCAACGGAAACCAACAATGCACGTTTTGTGATCTATCGCAACAATGCAGCCATTGGATCTGTAGATGGTGCAGGTACAACAACAGAACCTCATAGCTACAGCTTTGTTGATGACAATGTCGTTCCGGGTATCGTTTATACTTACGTTCTGGCTGATGTAGATTATGCCAACGAAGAAACACTCTATGATGGTTTGGCTGTAACATTGACCGCCAATGACGGATTGGTCGCCGCTGACTTTGTGGTTGAAGCTGCATATCCCAATCCCTTCAATCCGAGCACAGTAATCAGTATGCACTATGCAGTAGGCAGTAATACTGTGATCAATATTTACAACACACAAGGAGTTTTGGTTGATCAGTTGATAAATGGATTTGTTGAAGCCGGACATCATGAATTAACCTGGGATGCCTCGGGCGTACCGAGTGGTGTTTATATTGTGAAGATGCAGGCCGGTGAGTTTGTAAATTCGCAGAAAATCGTGTTAATAAAATAGTGACCGGTAACTAGAAACTAGTAACTGGTAAATATTCACATAAATGTAGGAGCTCGACATGTCGAGCCCTTTTCTTATAGTCATGAAATATTATGTTATATAATCGGCAAAGAATAAAACAATCCACAGATTACACGAATTAACACAGATTAATTCATATTGAAGATAATTTATGTCGCGATCCCAAAACCCATTTAGATGAAAGGTAAAGTATTTTCTTATATCTCATCGTTCATCGTTCATCGTTTCTCAGTACCATGAATAGATCTCTCCCGGTCTTCGCTCATAAGAGCTACGGCGGGCAGGACACTACTCCGCCAGTCCATAATTTCGGTCGAGATGACACATTCTTTTCTCCCTCTTTACCTTTACACCCTCTCCCTCTCACCTCCTCACCCTCTTTTCTTTCCCTCTTATATCTCATATTTTATCTCTCTTTTCTTCATTTATCATCTAGACTAATTTTTAAGTATCCCCCTTTTTTTAAAATGACATATTTACCTGCATCTTTACTAAATATTAATTTTTTCATTACTATTAATTAAGTATTGCGTTCTACAAAGCACAATATTATATTAAAATATTGTATGAATCTGTAACTGCGGAATAACTCTGAATGATAAATATTGGTAAAATTACAAGACTAACTCTTGTGCTTGCGCTCATGCTTGTATGTACGGTACGTGCAGATACCATTTGGTCTGAAGATTTTAATACAAGCGCTGACCAAGGTGTAGGTGCCTATGGCTCCACGATCACCTCTCCAAGTAGCGGAAAATGGTCCGTGAATGTTGATAATTGTACATTGGCAAATGATGATGATTGGTTTAAAGTAAATAATAATTTGTTCGAAGCCAAAGATGTGAACGGTACCCAAGTTAGCAATGGCGGCGGAGAAGGGGCTGTTTGGACATCAGAATCCATCAATATAACAGGTTATACAAATGTGACGGTCTCTCTGGATATCTCAGAAGCCGGAGCAAAGCAATCAAAAGATTTTATTAAAGCTTCTTATAAAATTGATAGTGGATCAATGACTCAGTTTGGTTTTGTATATGATGATTTTGAAGACCAAAGCTTCACAGTTAACAATTTAAGCGGATCCAGCCTAACTATTTATGTCGAAGCGGATAATAATCTCGCTGGAGATTACTTGCGCTTTGACAATGTTCTTGTAACAGGAACGATCTTGTCTACTGTTGACCCTTCTTCTTTTAGTGCAAGCGCGGCATCCACATCACAAATAAACCTATCATGGATAAAGAATGACGATGCTGATGATGTCATGGTGATATATAATGCTTCCGGCACTTTTACTGCGCCTGTTGATGGTACCTCCTATTCAGTTTCTTCTTCGGCTTGTAGCGGTACTGTGATCTATAATGGTAGTGGTACCTCTTTCGATCATACCAGCTTGGATGTAGGCACACAATATTACTATAAAGCTTTCTCGCTTGACAGTTCAACAGATTATTCTTCTGGTGTTACTGATGATGCCACAACAACAATTAAAGGTGAACCTTCAAATCACGTTTCAAGTTTTACATCCACGGCCACTGATAACAGTATTACTTTAACATGGTCAGATAATGATGGAAGCGTCAGCACTGATGGCTTTTTAGTCAAAGCAAGTTCAACTTCACTAATAGCGATCGATGCCCCGACGGATGGGTCAACAGAATCCAATGACAGTGATCTATCTGACGGTTCCGCCATCATGAACGTCGCCCACGGAAGTGAAACTTATACCTTTTCGGGACTTAGTTCCGAGACCACTTATTATTTCAAGATATGGCCATCAAATAACACATCTTCAAATGTCGATTATAAAACAGATGGAACCATCCCAAGCGTAACAAAAGCAACAACTGAAACCGTCTCCAATCTTTTGAATTTAAGCTTTGAAAACACCGGTGGCTACTCAACAAGTATTACTGAATATACTGATGGCACAGATTATTTTCTTAGGACAAGTGGTAGTAATATCACCAGCACTGCTGAATATGGCAATATTCAAGGTTCTTATTACTTTGCAGCTCAGAATATAGATGGTACTCTTCCTGTAACATTAACGATAAATGACGTGGATATTTCCGACCAGGATAGTTTGAATTTTAGTATTTACCTTGCTGAAGATGACGATGGAAGCAATCAAGACTGGGACGACGCTGATTACCTTCATATTGATTATGATATTGATAATTCAGGTACATTTACAAACCTTATTCATGTGGAAGGAAGTGGAGGTTCAAATACTGAGCCTAAAATTGATACTAATTTTGACGGGACAGGAAACGGTGCAGCCATTACCAACACATTTACAATATTTTCCGAAAGCATTGCCGAAACAGGCTCATCGATAGATATTAAATTAACTTTTTATTTCAATCTTGCTCAGGAAGATATTGCGATCGATAATATTAGGCTAACTGGAATTGAATCTATTACTAATCCCTCTTCTTTTAGTGCAGGCGTGGCATCAGAATCGCAAATAAACCTATCATGGACAAAGAATGATGATGCTGATGACGTCATAGTGGTTTATAATGCTTCCGGGACTTTTACTGAGCCTGTTGATGGCACCCCCTATTCGGTCTCTTCTTCTGCCTGCAGTGGTACCGTGATCTATAATGGCAGCGGCACCTCTTACAATCATACAAGTTTGGATGAAGGAACACAATACTACTATAAAGCTTTCTCAGTCAATAGTTCGACAGAATATTCTTCCGGCGTGACTGATGATGCCACAACAACAATTAAAGGTGAACCTTCAAATCACGCTTCAAGTTTTACATCCACATCCACCGATGCCAGCATAACTCTAACCTGGCAGGATAACGACGGAAGTGTAAGTGCGGATAATTTTCTGATCAAGGCAAGCTCTACATCGCTTGCGGCCATTAGCGCTCCCTCGGATGGGGCAACAGAATCTAATGACAGTGATCTATCTGACGGTTCCGCCATCATGAACGTCGCCCACGGAAGTGAAACTTATACCTTTACGGGACTTAGTCCCGAGACCACTTATTATTTCAAGATATGGCCATCAAACAATTTATCTTCAAATGTCGACTATAAAACGGATGGAACCATCCCAAGCGTAACAAAAGAAACGACTGAAACCGTCTCTAATCTTTTAAATTTAAGCTTTGAAAGCACCGGCGGTTACTCAACAAGTATTACTGAATATACTGATGACACAGATTATTTTCTTAGGACAAATGGTAGTAATATCACCAGCGCTGCTGAATATGAAAATATTCAGGGTTCATATTACTTTGCAGCTCAGAATATTGATGGTATCGTTCCTGTTACATTGACAATAAATGACGTCGATATTTCCGGTCAGAAAAATTTGAATTTTAGTATTTACCTTGCTGAAGATGATGATGGAAGCAATCAAGATTGGGACGATGATGATTATTTTCATATTGATTATGATATTGATAACTCAGGAACGTTTACGAACCTTATTCATGTGGAAGGAAGTGATGACGGTCTAAATACAGAGCCTAAAATTGATACTAATTTTGACGGGATAGGAAACGGTACGGCCATTACCAACACATTTACAATATTTTCCAAAAGCATTCCCGAAACAGGCTTATTGATAGATATTAAATTAACCTTTAATCTCGATCTTGCTCAGGAAGATATTGCAATCGATAATATTAGGTTAACCGGACTTGAATCTATTGCTGACCCCTCTTCTTTTAGTGCAAGCACGGCATCCGCATCGCAAATAAACCTATCATGGACAAAGAATGATGATGCTGATGATGTCATGGTGGTTTATAATACTTCCGGGGCTTTTACTGCACCTGTTGATGGTACCTCCTATTCTGTTTCTTCATCTGCCTGCGGCGGTACGGTGGTTTATAATAGTAGTGGCACCTCTTACAATCATACCAGCTTGGATGGAGGCACACATTATTACTATAAAGCTTTCTCGGTTGGCAGTTCGACAGACTATTCCTTTGGCATTATAGATGACGCAACAACAATGAAAAATGAGCCTTCAAATCATGCTTCAAATTTCACATCCACATCCACCGATACCAGCATAACACTGAATTGGCAAGATAACGACGGTAGCTCAACTGCAGATGGTTTTATTAT
>Ga0307992_1001646_pt1 | contig 13137 bp, 13 predicted proteins | sample EllFjometagen133_FD_203162 | JGI IMG/M metagenome (GOLD analysis project Ga0307992, IMG submission 203162) | Marine microbial communities from Ellis Fjord, Antarctic Ocean - #133 | ecosystem: Environmental > Aquatic > Marine > Unclassified | place: Southern Ocean | collected 2014-10-08
GAATAAATTAATATTCAGCAACACTTAATCAATTTTAATTATACGAAATTAAGCTCTTGTTTCCCATAAACCATGGATATTGCAATAAGCAAAAGTAGCAACAAGTTTATCACCATCAGCTAATGCAAATTTTACTTTAGGCTCTTTGCCTGCTTCTAAATTTTTTCTTTGTCCACCATGTTCTGTTTGAATATAAACCCAAGTTATTAGGTGTTTTTCTGTCATAGGATGAGGAACTGAACCAATTTCAACAGTTACTTCATTACCTTTTACAGCTACAACAGGAGTATGTTTTTCATTAGCTGCTTCAACTGTGTTTGGAACTAGTTTGTCCATTTCTTCTCCGCAACATACTAGAGGTACTCCACCATCATGTATTTTAGATACAATGTTACCACAATGCTTACAAATATAAAATTCTTGTTCTTTCATTATTTATCTCCTATAAAGTAATAGTATCATATACTTTGAATAAAGGGAAACCCTTTTGTTATCTATTGATACTTATTATTAATTAACATTTATTATCGATACGATTAAGGGTTTATTTAAATGATTTTATTTTTTTAAAATTCATAAATTTTATTTAGTTAACGCTATAGGCGATTTGAATTGTGGCGCTATAATCGCCTGCTGGTAATTTTGCTTGACCATTCCAGCCGATAGAGAGTTCCATGAAAAACAACTCTTTGAATATGTTTGCTCCAGGATTCGCCCTTGATGCATTATAGGTATCAGGATTTGGAATAGTATAATTACTTGAAGTAGTATATTTATCAAGATAATAACTGCTTTCAACCACATAATCTGAAATAACCTCTGTGGCGCTTGAATTTAATATATGAGTGCTTATTGTTTTTGTAAAGCTATTATGTGTAGGAGTTGTAACTTCAGTAATAATTGGTACAGTGGTTGTTGTATTTGAATTCGTAAAACCTTCACTGCTAATATTAATGTCTAGAGCTTTATCATCAGTAAAATTGGATCCAACAAAAAAATAATATTTTAGAATTGAACTACTAGGTAGATTATCAACTAATAGGGCATCTGTATCTAAAGTTCTGGTAACATTTTCAGAAGAAGGGGAAACACCAGTTATAGAGCCATTAGAGCTTTCGCCTTTGTACAGACTAAAGAGAGGCCCTGTTTCAGCAATATCAACTTCTAGTAAGATTGATCTATTAGTTGTAGTTGCGAAAAGTGCATTTATTGATATTAGTAATGTAAATAATATTAATAAATATTTCTTCTTCATGGTTTCCTCTTTAATCTGACCTAATTCTAATATTAGTTGAAACTTATGTCAAGACTATAGAGTGCTTATTGAATTGTATATAATTTTTTATATAAATACATATAGAGTAAGAATATATAAATACTTTACATGTGGCAACTATATATAAATTCCATTATTTTTTTTAATAATAAATGGGGATTAAAAAAACTCTTATTCTATAATATTTGTAGAATAAGAGTCATAAAATAAAAATTTGTATTTACTTGTTAAGGTTTATACATATCCTTGAGCAAGCATAGCCTCTGCAACTTTTAAAAATCCTGCAATGTTTGCACCATCTGTAAAGTTGTTATGAGTACTATAAGTATCAGCTGCTTCACTGATAAGAGTATAAATATTTCTCATAATTGCTTCTAATTTTTCATCAACATCTTTTTTACTCCAAGAGATACGACCACTGTTTTGACTCATTTCTAAACCAGAAACAGCAACCCCACCTGCATTTGCAGCTTTACCAGGTAAGAATAAAATGCCCTTAGCTTGAAATAAGCGATGTGCTTCAAGGCAAGTTGGCATGTTAGCACCTTCTCCTACTAATTTAACACCATTAGCTATCATGTGCTGGGCATCTAGTTGATTGATTTCGTTTTGTACAGCGCAAGGGAAGGCTAAATCAGCTTTAACATTCCAAAGTTCATTGTATTCTTCATTACCAACTCTAGCTATGTAAGTAGCATTTGGATACTTTTTAATGTATTCACTAATTCTTCCACGTCTTATGTTCTTTAATACTTTAATCCACTCTAATTTTTCACTATCAATACCTTCGTTGTCGATAATCACACCAGAGGAATCACTGATTGTTACAACTTTACCACCTAGCTCTGTGATTTTTTCAATTGTAAATTGAGAAACATTGCCTGAGCCCGATACCAAACATACTTTATTTTTAAAGCTATCTTTTTCTGCTTCAAGCACAGCCTGTGTTAAATATATTAAACCATAGCCAGTTGCTTCTGGTCTGATAAGGGATCCACCAAAGGAAATTCCTTTTCCTGTTAACACACCTGTAACTTCATTTTGCAATCTTTTGTATTGACCAAACATAAATCCAATTTCTCTGCCTCCAACTCCCATATCCCCTGCAGGAACATCAGTATTGGGACCAATATGTTTAGCGAGCTCAGTCATAAAGCTTTGACAAAAACGCATTACTTCATTATCTGTTTTGCCTTTTGGATCAAAATCTGCACCACCTTTACCACCACCCATTGGAAGACCTGTTAATGAGTTTTTAAAAACTTGTTCAAAAGCTAAGAATTTTAGTATAGAAAGGTTTACAGAAGGGTGAAACCTTAAGCCACCTTTATAAGGGCCTAAAGCACTGCTTTGTTGAACTCTGAATCCACGGTTAATTTGTAATTTACCATTATCATCAATCCAAGGAACTCTAAAGATAATAGTTCTCTCAGCCTCTACTAGCCTATCTAAAATTTTATGAAATACAATTTGAGGCTCTTCTGCAATTACTCCATCAATAGATGTTAGAAATGTAGTAACCGCTTGGTGAAATTCTTTTTGGTTGGGATCTTTTTGGATGACAGAGTCTAGAACTCTCTGAGTTTCTTTGTGCATAATATAATACTCCTTTGGATTAGAATATGAATAAATATTCAATTTCTGTATATTATATTAAATATTATTAAGAGGGTAAAGTAGATTTATGATAAATATATTTAGGTATATCTAAGAATCAATGCTATTTATATTTAGTAGTACCCCAATAGAGGTCAAATATTTAATATAATATCAAAATATTTCAGTAATTTTTTGTTAATAATGAAAAAATATACATTTTGTTGTAGTTTATAAAATAAATATAAAATTTTTGATAAAAAAACTCTCTTGCGCTAGGCAAAAGAGTTATTGATGAATAAATTGTTAAATTAACAAATATATTTTTGCTTTAATTTTTCAATATTTTCTTTAAATGGAGGATAAATAATACCTTTTTCAGTAATAATTCCTGTAACATTTTGATGAGGAGTTACATCGAAAGCTGGATTGTAAACATCCATTTCTAGGGGAGCAATTTGAGTCTCTCCTACAAATCTAACTTCATTTTTATCTCTTTCTTCAATTGGTATTTGAGAACCATCACTGATATTGAAATCAATTGTTGATAGAGGTGCAGCGCTATAAAATGGAACACCATAGGCTTTACAAATTACAGACAAAGAGAAACTTCCAATTTTATTACAAACATCCCCGTTAGTTGCAATTCTATCTGCACCTAAAACAACAAGATCAATTTTACCATCTCTAATTAAAGTAGCAGCAGTGCTATCTGTAATTAATTTACTAGGTATCTTAGCTTGGGTTAATTCCCAGGCTGTTAATCTAGCACCTTGAAGGCGAGGTCTAGTTTCATCAGCGTAAACAAATATATTTTTATTTGCATAAAAAGCTGATTTGATTACACCAAGGGCTGTACCCCAACCTGCAGTTGCTAGAGCTCCTGTATTACAGTGAGTTAGGATAGTTGCATTTTGAGCAATTACAGCCATACCAATTTCACCCATTTGTTGGTTGGTTTTAATATCTTCGTCTTGTATTAAAATAGCTTCATCTTTTAGAATCTCAAGAACATTTTCTTTAGTCTTGTTTTCACCATAAACATTTAACATTCTATCAATTGCCCATTTTAAATTAATTGCAGTCGGTCTAGAGTTGTTAACAAATTCACAGGCTTTGTAAAAATCGCTCTCACTATTTTTAAATTCTTTAAGTGCGAAATAAACCCCGTAGGCGGCAGTGGCTCCGATAGCCGGTGCTCCTCTTACAACCATGTCTCTAATAGAAAATTCAATGTCTTTGTAGGTTTTTGCTACAAATATCTCAAATTTTGCTGGTAATACTCTTTGATCAATTAATAATAATTCATCATTCTTAAATTCTAAAGTGTTAAAAGGTTCTTTCATTATTTTACTCCCTCAGTCGTGGTTAAAAGGCGCTCCCACCTTTGCTTAGTTTTTTTCATTGCTAAATCCATATCAAGTGTCAATAATTTTCTATTTTGCATTAACATCTCTCCCCTACAAAATACAGTATCAACATCACTGCCTTGGGCACTGTATACTACTGCAGAAAAAGGATCGTTAAGAGGTGTTAGGTGCGGTTTATTAATATCAATTAAGATAATATCCGCATCTTTACCAACTTCAATTGTACCAATCTTATCATCAATGGATAAAGCTTTAGCACCACCAAGAGTAGCCATTTCAATAATATCGTAGGGAGTATTTGCAATGGGATTCATTGTGCTTACAGAGCTTAGCATAGCAGCTAGATGCATTTCTTCCATCATATTTAAATTATTATTAGAAGATGCCCCATCAGTTCCAAGAGCAACATTTACCCCAGCATTTCTAAATTTTGCAATAGGAGCTATTCCACTTGCGAGTTTACAGTTACTACTAGGGTTGTGAACCACGCTCATGCCCTTCTGGCTACAAAGTTGAATCTCTTCATTACTTAGATATACGCCATGGGCTAAAACAACTTTTATATCTTTTAGTGCACCGGCTTTTTCTAGATACATAAGAGGAGTATCTCCAAAGTCTTTTATTGCATTATCATATTCGCCTTGTGTTTCACTCATATGAGTGTGCAGATCCCCGCCTCTCTCTAAAAGCCAATCTCTTGCAAAGAGATAGGTTTCAAGGGGAGTTGTATAGATTGCATGGGGTGTAACATTAAATTTAATAAGGCCATTAGATTTAGCTAAATATTTATCGGCAATTTTATTGCTTGGTTTTATTCTATCTTGGTTATCTTTTAGAGATCCAAATAAAGTAAGGCCTATATTGGCTCTCATCTTTGATTGGTGAACAGCTTCACAGGTTTGATCAATCATAAAATACATGTCATTAAAGGCTGTGCAGCCTGTACTGATCATTTCACCCAGGGCAATTTGAGATGCCCAATAAACATCTTCTTTTTCCAATTTAGCTTCAATTGGAAAGATTTCACTAAGCCAGGACATCAAGTCCGGTGCTGTATCTTTATAGTTTCTCATCAATCCCATAGAACTATGAGTATGAGCATTAATAAGGGACGGCATACAGATCATATCTGTTGCATCAATTTCTCTATCAGCTTTAAAGATAGGATTATCACTTATTTTAGTATTTTCGATTTTTATATCTCCTCGATATGACTTGTTTCTTTGAGTCATATCAAGGATTATTGCATTTTTAATTAAAGTATTCATAAAAGGATAGTAGCATTTCAAAGTTATAAAGTCGATAAGAGTTTAAATCCAAAACTTAATTTGCTACTAAATTTCTCTTAATTTTCTTGGTACTTGTCATAATCATAGGCTCCATAGTAATAGTTACTTTACCAATTTTCTTGTAGCCACTTAATTCCTTGTTGACCATGTCAATAACATCTTTCATTTCAATCTCAATTCTGTCTTTTTTATCTTTAAAATATTCTTCACTTGGATAAATAACAGCTTCAATACATTCAGCAGGAACATCTTTTTTCTCTTGATATCCTCTAACTAATATTTGATCAACTTGAGAATGAAGTTGGAACAAATCTTCAATTTCTTCAGGGAAAACATTTTTTCCACCCTCAGTTACTATAATATTTTTAGCTCTACCTTTTAGATATACATATCTTTCACTGTCTATGTATCCTAGGTCTCCTGTTAGTAGCCAACCATCTTTATCAAATAGTTTTCGTGTATTCTCTTCATCTTTGTAATAGCCCTTACAAATATTTGGACCCTTAACAACAATTTCACCAACACCATTTGAATCTTTATTAATAATTTTAGCTTCAACCAATTCAAATAATTTACCAACTGATTCAAGTTTAAACTTAGAAATTGGGTTTAAAGTTAAAATAGGGCTGGTTTCTGTCAAACCATAGCCTTGAATAAAATCCAAACCTAATTGTTGATATTGCTTAAATACTTTAGGAGATAGAGGACCTGCACCACAAATTAATATTCTATTGTGAGCAAAGCCAACCTTAGATAATAGTTTTTTATCAAAGAATTTTCTAAAAGGATTTTTGTGGAAATGAACTTTGAAAAAGCCATTTATTAACATAAGAGTATGTACTAGTGTATTTGTTACAAAACCTTTTTTCTTAACTTCCCTCATCATCCCAGCTAGTAATTTATTGTAAAGTAGAGGAATACCCATAAAGACTGTAACTTCCCCATGTGTTAAATCATTAACCATTCTAGAGACAACAATACCGTGGCCAAAAACACATTCACTACCAAAGGCTACTGAAACTAATAATACAGCAGTACAGCAATAACTGTGGTGAAGAGGAAGTAGGGCATATAAGATATCAGTTTCATCTAATTGTAGAAACTGTTCATCTTTTGCTTGGTAAATATCACTGGTAATATTTTTTTGAGTTAAAACAACCCCTTTTTCATTTCCTGTAGTACCACTGGTAAATAAAATAGCAGCAATGTCTTCTTCATTTCCTTTTTCAGGATTCATTTGTACTTTAGCTTTAGCCGCCATCATGGCTGGATATTGTGTGCTTTTACCCTGTAGTGTCATACAATGAGTAAGAGATGAAAGAACACTATCATCATATTTGTCCAAAGCTTCTAAAATATTTTTATCTGCTAAGAAAAATTTACAATCACTATAAAGGGACAATTGCTTAACTTTTTTTATAGTTAGTTGATTATCTAGGGGAACAACAACACCACCTGCAAAGTTAACAGAAAGATATGCAATAGCCCATTCGATACTATTCTTTCCATTTAGTACAACTTTATCGCCCTTAACTAAGCCCTTTTCTCTTAAGTAAGAGCTGACATTTATAACATATTGATATACTTCTTTGTAAGTTAAGGAAAAACGCTCAGGGGCAAATTTAGTAAAGCATCTTCTATTTGGAAATTTTTTAACTGTTATTTGGAAAATTTGTGAGATTGTTGGCCAATCATCTTCGAAGAATTCCCCTCTATATGGATCTAGATATTTGTCCCATGAATATTTCATATTTACTTCCCTGATTAAATTTCTTTTTTATATATTGACAATAAAAGGTCAATTTGTCAATAAAAATATTTAGCATAAATTCATATGAAATAAATAATAACAAATAATAATTATTCTCTCATTATAACAGGATCTTTCAATATGTGGAAAATATCAGGATAAACCACATTGGCATATTTGCTTAAATTTGGTAAATCATTAGCACCCCATAATACTCCAACGATGTAGCCAGCATTGCTATTTACACCATATTTCATATCAGAAAGAGTATCACCTACCATTGCAACTTCTGAGGGCTCAAGCTCGAATTGATTACAAAATTCAATAAAGGACTCAGGCTTAGGTTTGTTTGCAAAATCATCATCATTTGTAGAAACAAAGTCTACATATTTTTCAATACCCATATGTTTTATAAATATATTAGCAGAAATAGTATTATCAACAGTGACAACTGCAATTTTATAACCCTTATCTTTAAGTGTTTTAAACAAGGCTCTTTGTTTTGAAAAATCTATAGATTTAATTTTCGCTTCAACGTTAATATTATTGTATTCAGCAATTTTTCTTGTATATTTTACAAGAGTCGAAGGTAGCATGAAGTTGGTTAAACAGTATTTCAGTGCTTTTTTTGTGATATTATATTTGCCATGAGAAAATATAGCACCGGAAGCAATAGTCTTGCCGTTTTCATCCATTCCTAGTAATCTAATCAAATCTTGTTTGCGTTTTTCTCGTCTTTTGATATTCATTTTGCTAAATGCTTCATCGATAGAAGTACTAATTACATCATGCCAAACTGATGAGTAATTAAAAAGAGTTCCATCTTTATCAAAGATAATAGCTTTTAAGTTAATTTGATTTTCCATAGCAATACTTTATAATAAGTAGATAATTAAAGCTAGTATTTGTTGATAAAATATTTAGTCTCAATAAATATTTAGGCTTTTTTATTAGATAGTTTTAGAATATATTTAAATATATGAAAGATGTTAGCACTAAATTAATAAAATTGACAAAAGAGTTTAATATTCAAATTGAAGAGATTAGATCAAAAATAGTAGAAGATATATACATATATAATCCACTATCGTATGCCTTTAATATGGTTGAGGCCTATATAAGAGAATATGCTATTTCCCCCACTAAATATTTGTTTCTAGGCATGAATCCCGGTCCCTTTGGTATGGGGCAAACAGGAATTCCCTTTGGTGAAGTAGGTGCTGTAAAAAATTATTTAAAAATAGATGAAACTATATATGCTCCTGAAAAAGAGCATCCAAATAGAAAAGTAGAAGGCTTAAATATTAAAAGAAGTGAAGTAAGTGGTCTACGGTTTTGGGATTTAATTAAATCCCATTATCCTCTGGCCTCTCAAATGAAAGGCCAAGTATATGTAGCTAATTATTGTCCTCTCTTATTTTTATCCCCCACTAAAACAGCTAAAAATATAACACCAAATAAATTATCCAAGCAAAGTAGAGTATTATTAGATAAGGTTTGTGATAAATATCTCTTTGATACAATAGATTTATTAAACTGTGAAAAGTTAATAGGAATTGGAAAGTATGGTGAAAGTAAATTGAAAAATGATAAAATTCCATACTATTCTATACTCCATCCCTCACCAGCTTCTCCCAAAGCTAATAAGGGCTGGAAGGAAATAGCAGAAAAACAACTGTTTGAAATAGGAGTCTTTGATGATCTATAATTCTTATGCTAAAATTAACTTGCATTTGGCCGTAGGGCCAAAGAGAGAGGATAACTATCACAATCTTCAATCTATTTTTGCAAAAATAGATTTGTTTGATACTTTAGAGCTTGATGCAAAAATATCTGACAAATTGAATATAAAAATTGAAGGTTTAGAAGATTGTCATATTAAGGGTGAAGATACTATTACTAAAGCTGTTCGGCTCTGGTGTGAAAAAACCAATAATTTATTAAATGTAAAAATAAAGTTAACAAAAAGAATCCCCATACAAGCGGGCTTAGGTGGGGGCTCTAGTAATGCAGCCACAGCTCTGTTAGCTCTTAATGATATTTTTTCTCTAAAGAATCTAAATAAAAATGAATTGCTTACTCTAGCCTTAGAAGTGGGCTCTGATGTGCCTTTCTTTCTTAGTGATATACCCTTTGCTTATATAGAAGGAAGAGGTGAAAAAATAACACCTCTTAAAAACACGTTTGATTATAATATTTATCTTATTAAACCCCCTATTGGATCTAGTACAAAAGGAGCTTTTGAAAGATTAGACAATATAGAGAGAAAACCGTTTAAAAGCAAACAAGAGATAATTGATATATTTAATAATGGTTTAGAGAGTTGGAAAGAAGAATTTTATAATGATTTTGAATTGGTTATAGAGAGTGCTGTATTAAAGAGCTTACGAGTGGATAAATTAAACTTTTCCTCCATGAGTGGTTCTGGCTCAACTTGTTATGTTCTTTGTAACAAAATCAATAATTGTTATAATAAAATTACCTTTTTAGGAAAATTTAAGGATAAAAACTACACAAAGAGTTGTGTTTTCCAAAATATCTAATATACTGTTATTTATAAAACATTCTTAAGAGAGGAGATTGAAATGAAAATTACAGAGGTTAGAATTCGAACTGTTAATGGAGAAAGTAAGCTAAAAGCTTATGCTACTGTAACCTTTGATGATGAATTTGTAGTTCACAATATTAAAGTTATTGAAAGCAAGAACGGGCTGTTTATTGCAATGCCTGCTCGCCTGACTGCCAGTAATGAATATAAGGATATTGTTCATCCTATAAATAGTGAATTTAGAAACAAATTACAAGCAACTATTTTAGAAGCATATGAGAAAGAGCTAGAAAAAGTTGCTGAAAATTAAAAAAAGCAATTTTTTTTATAAAAGTGCTAGACAAATTCATAAATATAATGTAGTTTAGCTCGTGTCGTTGGGAAGTCGCCAAGCGGTTAAGGCTCTGGTTTTTGGTGCCGGCACCGGGGGTTCGAGTCCCTCCTTCCCAGCCTACAACCTGCTATTGACTAGCAGGTTTTTTTATGGTTTAAAGGGTTCATTACTTGACCCAACTATGTGATACCAGTAGTATAACTTTTGATACACGCAAGTGTTCATATCCCATGGTAATTGGACAAAGATCCAATGAGAGTATTAGGAGAATAATATGTCTAAACATGTTTTTGATGCAATTCTACGTACTTCCGATTTTGGAAGCGCTGGTTCCCGCCGTTTACTACGAGCTGGAAAAATCCCTGCTGTTATTTATGGTAGCAGAACCAAACCTATACACATTGTAATTAATGCTCATATGTTTGCTCAAGCTATTAATACTATTTCTGAATCAACACTTATTACAATTAATATAGCAGGTGATGAGCATGAAGTATTAGTAAAAGATTTCCAAGAAAATCTAATGACTGATGTTATCCATCATGTTGACTTCTATGAAGTTGTTCGTGGTGAAAAATTACGTGCATTTGTTACACTTTCTTTTGAAGGTAACCCAGTTGGATGTAAAAAAGGTGGTATCTTAGATATTATTCTTCATGAAGTTGAAGTTGAGTGTTTACCAAAAGACTTACCTTCTGACATTAAGGTTAATGTAACACCTATTGATCTAAACGGTCACTTGTCAGTTAAAGATATACTCGTACCTGAAGGTATTGAGATCTTACACGAAGACAATGAAACAATTGCAAACGTAAAAGCTCCAAAGGCTGAAAAAGTAGAAACTGAAGAAGAAGAAGAAGAAGAAGAAGTAGAAGTTATTTCAAAAGAGGAATAATTTTATGAAATTAGTACTTGGCCTAGGTAATATTGGAGCTGAGTATAAAGAAACTCGACATAATTGTGGATTTCAAGTCATAGAATTATGCGCAGCGTTTTTTCATCTTAAAATGAAGAAGCGCTGTTTTCGTTTATACCAAGCAACTAAAATAACAAATGAAAATGATGACTATACTTTAGTAAAACCTCTAACCTATATGAATAATAGTGGCAATATCCTCCATTACTTTAAAGATGTAGATCCAAGTAATATTTTAGTTATTTGTGATCAAATGGATTTGCCCCTTTCTTATATAAGAGTAAAACAGGGGGGAGGCAGCGCTTCTCACAATGGTTTAAAGAGTATTATAGCAAATCTAGATGGAGCTAAAAATTTTACTAGAATATATGTGGGAATAGGACGGCCTAAAGACAATGAAGGTGTTGTAGCGCATGTATTAGGAGTAGAGGAGAATAAAGAATTATATTTTCAAGGCATTGAAAAAGCTAAAAAAGCCTTAATAGATTTTATAAATGGGTATAGCATAGATAAATTAATGCAAACCTATAACCAGAGAGTGAAATTGTAAATTTGGTAACAAACATTACTTTTATTCGTGATTTAGATTGACGATTAGATTTTTTCTAAGCATATTTGGTGTTATACAAATAATGTTTTAAGGTGGCTTTATGAATCAATTTGTCGAATATTTTAATAAATATCCCGATTTAAAAGATAAAAAAATTGCAATTGCTTTTTCAGGCGGGAGTGATTCCTTAGCTCTGCTTTATTTATTTTCTAAAATATTTGATAAAAAAAATTTAATAGCTTTGTATGTTAATCATGGACTTAGAGAAGATGATGAATTAAATACTGAAAGTATAAGAAATAAAGAAAATTGCGCTATCCTTGGTATTGAATATAAAGAATTTGTACTCGAGAGGGGTGCAATTGATAAGGTAGCTAAAAAAAGATCTAACGGAATTGAAGATGCTGCAAGATTTATCAGATATGATAAATTGGTTTCTTTTTGCAAAGCGAATGGGTTTTATGCAATTTCAACAGCTCATACAATTGATGATCAATTAGAAACCATGATTATGAGAAGCTTTAATGGTTCTTCTCTTTTGTCCTTAACTTGTATAAAAGAATACAGAAAGCAAGATTCTATCAAAATAATTAGACCCTTATTAAATTATTCTAAGGACGAACTTAGACTTTTATTAAAAGTAGCAGGTCTCATTTGGAGTGAAGACTCTTCAAACAAGAGTTATGATTATTTGAGAAACAGAATAAGAAGTGATATTTCTCCAAAGATTGAATCAATATTTCCTGATGCAAAGCAGATTGTTTATCGAAATGCATCTTTATTTTCAGGGCTTGTAGCCCTGGCTCAAGAGCGAGTTGATAGTTTGATAAACCACAAGAGTGTGGTTAGAAATGAATATTTACTACAAGAAGAAATTATTCGCTACAATGTTTTGACAAAAATAGTTAAAGATATTGAAGTTCCCTCATTGAAGAAAATAGTTCATATTGATAAAGTAATTAAGACTAAAAAAGATGGCTTTGAAACTTTTGGTGATGTAGAATTATTGATAAAAGATGGTTCTTTTGTTATTACTAAGAGAATAAGCGATTATCAATTTAGTCGTGTTGTTGAAAAAATTGAAAATCAAGAAATAAATGTTTTTGAAAATAAATTAATAATTTCTTCAGAAAGGTGTGAAGATGCAACTCTTTTAAGAATTGCTGATGAAGATATAAGTTCTCCCTTGATTGTAAGAAATATAAGAAGTGATGACACTTTACTTACAGATGGTGGAACAGTTGCTACAAGCAAATTCCTTTCAAATTGGAAACTAGATGAAGGGAAAAGAAAAAAAGTTGTAGTATTGGAAGATAGAAATGGTATAATTGCAATTTTTGCTAAACATCTTGGAGCAAGAGATAGAATAGCAAAGAGAGTAAAAAATCCTCTTGTAGGAAAAACCGTTAGAATATATAGTATTGTTTGAAAAGGATTAAATAAGTGAATAATTTTAATAATCAAGAGAGCGCTAGAGTTGGTGTTTATCACGAAGATAGAAATGATAA
>Ga0307992_1001647_pt1 | contig 13133 bp, 7 predicted proteins | sample EllFjometagen133_FD_203162 | JGI IMG/M metagenome (GOLD analysis project Ga0307992, IMG submission 203162) | Marine microbial communities from Ellis Fjord, Antarctic Ocean - #133 | ecosystem: Environmental > Aquatic > Marine > Unclassified | place: Southern Ocean | collected 2014-10-08
TGCCATAGTTGGGGAAGACGGTAAAACGAAATACCAAAGTCCAAATATTGAGAAATGGTTTGGATGGAAGCCGGAGGAGCTGATCGGTACAAGCGGTTGGGACAAGATTCATCCGGAAGATATTGAAAGGATTCAGAAAGAATTCAGTAAAGTGCTCGAAAAAGAAACAGTCTCCTTAGTTGAATACAAATTCAAATGTAAAGATGGCAATTATAAATGGATAGAACTTACTGCCGTTAACCGTATTAACGATCCTGCCATTAATGGTATACTGCTTAATTACCATGACATCACTGAGCGCAAGAAGGTAGAAGAAGAAAAAGCAAAAATCTATAATTCAATCCAAACAGCGATTTATGTTTATGATTTTGTCAAAAGTGAGAATGATTATATTAATCCCGAGTATACGAAACTGCTTGGCTGGACTTTAGATGATATTAATAAGATGGGAAATAAATTTACGGAGTTATTTCATCCTGATGATTTTAAACAAGTAGTTAAGCACATGCAAATTGTGAGTGAGACCACCGAAGATAATACACATATTCTGGAGTATCGTTTCAAACATAAAAATGGACAGTGGCGATGGTGTCTTTCCTATGTTACTCCCTTACAGCGTATGGTGAATGGTGATGTAGAAAAAATGATTGGATCTTTTATTGATATCACCGAACGCAAACGTGCTGAGCAAATTCAAAAGGTATTATACAATATTTCCAATGCAGTAATTATTTCTGATAATCTTGAAAATTTAATTATTCTTATTCAAAAAGAACTTGGGACAATCATTCACATTTCAAATTTTTATATTGCTCTTTACGATAACATAACTGATACGCTTTCATTACCATTTTTTACTGATGAGAAGGATAAATTCAATTTTTTCCCGGCAGGAAAAACATTAACTAATTATGTTATTAAAACTCAAAAATCATTACTGGCAACAAAAAATGATATAGAAATTTTGGAACAAAGCGGAGATATTGAAACTATTGGAGCAGATTCAGAAATTTGGCTTGGAGTTCCACTGAAAATTGAAGGAGAAGTTACAGGCGTTCTTGCTGTTCAAAGTTATACTGATAAAAATGCTTTTAATGATTCGGATTTAGAAATACTTGAATTTGTTTCTCATCAGGTAAGTATTTCTATAGAAAGGAAGAAAAACGAAGATGAATTGATAGAAGCTCTTAAAAAAGCAACAGAATCTGATAGGTTAAAATCAGCATTTCTTACAAATATGAGTCATGAAATTCGAACACCAATGAATGGAATACTTGGTTTCACTGAGTTATTAAAGGAACCAGGACTTACAGGTGACGATCATCAGGATTACATTGAAATTATTGAAAAAAGTGGAGCTCGCATGCTAAATACAATAAAAGACCTTATGGATATCTCAATGATTGAATCTGAGCAGGTGAAAACTTCCTTATCCACAACAAATATTAACGAACTAATAAACAATCTTTATAGCTTTTTTAAACCTGAGTCTGACAATAAATCTATAGAGCTTTTAACCAATTATTCTTTAAAAGGTAAGGATGCATTAATTAAAACTGATGTTGATAAAGTAAATTCAATTCTGACAAATATTATTAAAAATGCTATTAAATTTACCCATAAAGGTAGTATAGAGATTGGTTGTAAGTTAAAAGGAGAAAGTGAGCAGAGAGTCATTGAATTTTATGTGAAAGACACAGGCATTGGAATTCCAAAAGACCGACAAGCTGCAATATTTGAAAGATTTGTTAAATCCGATATTGAAGATAGGGCTGTTTATGAAGGTAATGGAATAGGATTGTCTATCTCAAGAGCCTTTGTTGAAATGCTTGGTGGCGAAATATGGGTAAATTCTGAAGTAGGAAACCTGCCTGCTGGCAAGATAAGAGGTAGTACTTTTTATTTTACAATTCCATACATTTCTGATATTGGAGAGTCTGAAACAGATATAGAAGCAAGTTCACATATTGAAAAAAATATTCAACAAAAAAAGTTAAAAATACTTTTAGCTGAGGACGATGAAGCTTCAAAAAAATTCATTTTGCTGGTTATCCAAGAATTCGCAAACAAAATAATCTGTGTAGAAACTGGAACAGAAGCGGTGGAAGCTTGCCTTAAAAACCCTGATATTGATCTGGTACTCATGGATATGAAAATGCCCAAAATGGATGGCTATAGTGCAACTCGAGAGATTCGTAAATTTAACAAAGATGTCATTATCATTGCACAAACGGCATTTGCTCTTGAAGGCGACCGTGAAAAAGCTATTGCTTCCGGCTGTAATGATTATATTACAAAACCCATTAAAAAAGATGAACTTTTAAAAAAGATTGAGAAGCTTCTCAGCTAATGATTAATTTATAGTAGAAAAAAATTATGGAGATGGTAAAATAAATACTTAGATTAAGTAATAGTTAATCAATACATTATAGAAATTATTTGAATACCTCGGAAAAAATTATAATATGGACAAAGAAACCAATCTTTTAAAAGAGAAAATTAAAGAACTTGAAAAAGAGAATTCATTACTTCAAACCCACATGAATTATGAAACTTTTTTTAATACCAACAATGATTTCCTGTTTGTCCTTGATGAGCAGGCTAATATTATTCATACAAACAGTACGGTTATTAACCAGCTCGGATATACGAGAGAGGAACTGGCCGGAAACTCAGTACTAATGGTTCACCCAGCCGACAGGCGCGAAGAAGCCGGACGTATTGTGGGCGAAATATTAAAGGGCACGGCAGAATTTTGCCCTGTACCGCTTAGTACAAAATCGGGCAAACAAATTCCGGTCGAAACAAGAGTGCAACAAGGAAACTGGAACGGTAAGCCGGCAATCTTTGGCGTTACCAAAGATGTGTCGCAAATCAAATTATCAGAAGAAAAATTTTCAAAAGTATTTTATCGCAATCCTTTAGCTTGTGGTTTTAGTGATATTGAAACCGGAAAATATGTTGAAGTGAATGAAGCATTTTATTCTTTGTTAGGTTTCGATAAAAATGAGGTAATTGGCAAAAAAGCTTCGGAATTAGGTATTTTAACTCAAGAAGCAAAGACCTCCATCCTGTCGAAAATTAGCAATAGTGAAGTATTGACAAACGTTGAAGCTGATTTAAGAGCAAAAAATGGCGATATCAAACATGTTTTATTATCCGCAGAAAATATATTTATCCAGGATAAAAAATTACGTTATACCGTTGTGCAAGACATCACCGAACGCAAGCAGGCGGAACTGGCATTGTTTGAAAGCAAAGAGCAAGCGCGGCAAAACAATGAGCTTCTTCGTTCCATTATGGAGAGTCCAAAAGGAATGATTATTTTTTCCCTTGATCCACAGTACCGTTACACCGCTTTTACAGTTTCATATAAAGAAACCATGAAATATATTTGGGGAGTGGATATTAAAGTAGGGATGAATATGCTTGACATAATTCATAATGATGGTGACCGGGAAAAAGCAAAACATAACTTCGACCTGACATTGAGAGGCGAACATCTCATTCTCTTCGAGGAGTATGGAGCGGATGATCTTTACCGAACATGGTGGGAAAATCGTTATTCACCTATTTATAGTGATACGAATACCATTGTAGGGTTAACAGTATTTGTAACCGATATCACCGAGCGCAAGCAGTCCGAAGCAATAAAAAGCATTCAGTATGAAATTATTAGAATCGTATTTAGCACCAAAAACCTTTCAGAATTTTATGAGATGGTCAGAGGGGCGCTGGGTCGAATAATGAAAGTTGAAAATTTCTATGTGGCATTTTACGATGAAAAAACAGACCAATTATCAGCAGTTTTTGAAAAAGATAAAAAGGATCAAATCCCTAAATGGCCATCTGGTAAATCATTGACAGGTCGGGTGATTAAAGAACAAAAACCCTTAATTCTGAAAAAGGCAGAAATACTGAATCTGGCCAATACTGGTGAAATAGAATTAATAGGTACCACGGCAGAAGCTTGGCTTGGGGTGCCCTTAATAATTGGAGGGAAGGTTTCTGGCGTGCTGGTAGTGCAGGATTATGATAATCCCCAAGCTTATAATCAGACTCATCTTGAACTACTGGAAATGGTTTCCACAGAAATGAGTATTTGTATTGAGCGAAAGCAGTCGGAAGAAGCATTAAAACAACGTGAATCTATTTTATCAGCCATATTCGATTCAACCGCTGACGGTCTTTTGATTATAGATAATAATGGTAAAGTGATTCACAGAAATACTAAATTCAATAAAATGTGGCGTATTCCGTCAAAACTAATTAACTCCACAGACGATACTGAGCTACTTGATTTTGTTCTGAATCAGTTAAGCGAACCAAATCAATTTACAGAAAAAGTAAAAGAATTATATAAAAGTTCGAAATCAGACTATGATGTAATTTACTTTAAGGATGGACGGATATTTGAGCGCAGGTCTAATCCTTTGTTGATGGGTAGCACTGTTAATGGGAGGGTCTGGAGCTTTAATGACATCACCGAGCGCAAACAACATGAAAAAGAATTAAAAATTGCCAAAGAAAAAATTGTAGAAAGTGAAGAAAAACACAGAACTGTTGCCAATTATGCTAACGACTGGGAATATTGGATTGACACAAACGGTAATTTTGTTTATATTTCACCGTCATGCAAACGAATTACAGGCTATAAACCGGACGATTTTCTAAATAATAAGGAGCTTATGCAGGAAATAATTTATCCTGACGATGTAAATATTTTTCAAAATCATAAGCATGATATTGATGAAAATGTGGAAAGAAGCCAGACTGAATTTAGGATAATAACAAAGCAAAAAAAAATCCGCTGGATTGGACATGTCTGTCAAAATGTTATAGCTACAAACGGAAAACTATTGGGAGTAAGGGGAAGCAACAGAGATATAACAGACCGAAAGAAAGCCGAACAAGCCTTAATGAAAAGCGAAGCAGAATTAAAAGAACTTAATGCTACCAAAGACAAACTGTACTCAATAATTGCTCACGATTTAAGAAGTCCATTTAACAGTATTTTAGGTTTCTCCGATTTGTTATTGGACATTGCAAACCTAAGAGATATTGAAAAAACTTTAAAGTACAGTACATTAATAAATACAACAGCAAAACATACACTTACCTTGCTTGATAATTTATTGAATTGGGGGAAATTACAAACCGGGAAAATTAATTTTAAACAAGAAAATGTTGGATTGCAGCCAATTATTCAGGAAATATTAGATACACTAAATTCAACAGCAATACTTAAAAACATATCTCTAAATCAGATTCAATCAGATGATATTGAAGTTTATGCAGATGAAAATATGCTGAAAACAATTTTGCGAAATCTTATCTCCAATGCAATCAAATACACAGAAACTGGAGGGAATGTAAATATTTTTGTAATCCCAGTAAAAAACCAGATTGAAATCTCTATTTCGGATGATGGAGTTGGAATGAAAGATGAAACACGTAAAAAGTTATTCGATATATCTACAAATATAACAACGAAAGGGACAGCAAACGAAAAAGGTACTGGTTTAGGACTAGTTTTATGCAAAGAATTTGTTGAGAAACTTGGTGGAAATATTTGGGTTGAAAGCGAAGAAGGGAAAGGTTCAATATTTTATTTTACCCTTCCGAACCAAAACGAAACAATAAAAGAAAATATATCTAAAAATGAAATTTTGCCTCCTGTTGAAGTAAGTCCGATCAAAAAGTTGAAAATATTAATTGTCGAAGACGATGAAGCATCAGAAAAACTCATTTCGATTACTGTCCGAAAATTTGGAAAAGAAATTATTAATGTAAAAACCGGAAAAGATGCAGTAGAAGCTTGCTTAGATAATCCTGACATTGATTTGGTACTGATGGATATTCAATTGCCCGGGATGGATGGCTATGAAGCTACCAGACAGATACGGAAGTTTAACAAGGACGTAATTATAATTGCGCAAACAGCTTATGCTTTAAAAGGCGACAAAGAAAAAGCAATTGCTGTAGGCTGCAATGATTATATTTCGAAACCTATTAATGTTGATGAATTGAAGCATAAAATCAATAAATATCTAAATAAAGAATAATAAATATATACGACCCTCAGCGTAGTTTCCTAACTACGCTGTTATACTTTCCTACGCTGCCAATCCCCCAAATTAAAATAAGTTTATGTATTTCTAAAAAAACCGGAACTCGGAACCCGAAACTTCAAACTACTCATACAACGGCTGCACATATTTTTTTACATCTTCAACGGTAATTTCGATATCACAAAGTATTGCCAAGCGTTCCACTACATTTTTTAGCTCTCTTATGTTGCCTGTCCATTCAATATTTTGGAGTTCTTTTATTGCATCTTCCGTAAATTTTTTCTGTGCTTTTCCGTGCTTCAATGAAATCTCATTTAAAAAATGATTAATAAGCAAAGGAATATCATCTTTCCTTTCTTTTAGCGGAGGTACATTTATTAATATTGTACTTAATCTGTGATAAAGGTCTTCCCTAAAATTTTTATTTTTTATTTCTTCAGGAATATTTTTATTTGTAGCTGTGATAATTCTTACATCAACAGGAATTTCTTTTTCCCCACCCACACGTGTGATTTTATTTTCTTGTAAGGCTCTTAGAACTTTTGCTTGCGCCGACTGGCTCATATCTCCTATCTCATCAAGAAATAAAGTTCCCCCGTCAGCTTGCTCAAAATCTCCTTTATGTTGTTTTATTGCTGAGGTAAACGATCCTTTTTCGTGTCCGAATAATTGACTTTCGATTAATTCCGGTGGAATAGCTGCACAGTTTACTTCAATAAACGGAGCTTTAGCACGATTGCTTTTTTTGTGAAGCCAATGGGCTATTATTTCTTTGCCTGTTCCATTATTTCCTGTTATCAAAACTCTTGCATCGCTTGGAGCTACTCTCTCTATCATTTCTTTTATTTGCATGATAGATTCCGATTCTCCAATCATTTCGTAGGATTCGCTTACTTTCTTTTTTAACTCTTTAGTTTCATTTATCAGGTTCGACCGATCCATTGCATTTCTGATAGTTATCAGTAAGCGATTTAAATCAAGTGGCTTGGCAATGTAATCAAAAGCACCTTTTTTTATTGATTCTACAGCTGTGTCAATATTTCCGTGTCCTGAAATCATTATTACAGGAGTATCCGTAATTTTCATGAAATGTTGAAGGACTTCAATGCCATCCATCTGAGGCATTTTTATATCAAGTAAAATGACATCATATTTATTTTTTCCAACTTTTTTAAGAGCTATTATACCGTTTTCAGCATCATCAACATTGAATTTTTCGTACTCAAGTATTTCTCTTAATGTCCTCCTGATGCTTTTTTCATCATCAACAACTAAAATTTTTGCCATAGTAAAAAAGATATCTAATTTAATGTGACTGCTAAATTACGTTTTTTTCAGAGTATATTTCATTGAATTTTGTAATTTTGAAAACAATGATGAAATGTAATTTATGATAAATGAATTTTAGATCTTATTTAAGCATTTAAGCATTTAATCATTTAATCATTTGAGCATTTAATCATTTGAGCACTTAATCATTTGAGCACTTAATCATTCTAAAAAAAACTAATGACTTTCAAAAAAACAAATATCGTCCTTTTATTACTCCTTTTCTCCTTTTGTGCAAAAGCGCAATTGTATTTTTCTGAAAATAATCCTGTTAAAAACAATTCTGTAAAAGTAAATTCATCAGAGGATATTTACGATTTTCCATGGACCGGCGGAATGAATTCCTGTCAATTTTCTGATATTGATCTAAACCTCGACGGGATTATGGACCTGTTTGTATTTGACAGATATGGAAATAGAATAATTACTTTTATTAATGGCGGTTTTCCCGATTCTGTTGATTATTCGTATGCGCCACAATATAAAAAGAATTTCCCGAAACTTTATGATTGGGTAATACTTGCCGATTATAATGCTGACGGTAAACAGGATATTTTTACATATTCAAATTTTGGAGGAATATTAGTTTATAAAAATATTTCGGAAGATGAACTGAAATTTGAATCAATGGTTTATCCATTCCTTACATCTTTGCAAGGAACAATATACACAAATATTCTGGTTACTTATGCTGATTATCCTGCAATTACAGATATTGATAATGATGGTGATCTTGATATTTTGACTTTCTGGGGCATGGGTGCTTTTGTTGAAATGCACAAAAATCTTTCGATGGAAAAATATGGAGTCCCTGATTCTCTCGATTATGAGAAAACTGAAAATTGCTGGGGTCATTTTGCCGAAAATGAAGAGTCAAACGAAATTACTCTTGACACTTGTTTTGGAGCAAAAGAAAAATTTATTCCAAATAATAAGGATCGTCACTCAGGAAGTACTTTTCTGGTTATTGATTTGGATGGTGATAATGATAAAGATTTAATACTTGGTGATGTTGATTATCCAAACCTCATGAAAATGACAAATGGAGGAACTTCTGAAGATGCTTATATGATTGATCTGGATACTGATTATCAATCAATCTGGCTGTATTCAATGCCTTTGGCAACTTATGTTGATATTAATAATGACGGTAAAAAAGATATGCTTGTTTCGCCATTTGTACCAAGTATGTTTAATTCCAGAAATTATAAAAGTGTTATTTTGTTTCAGAATTCCGGAGAAAATAATGCACCTGATTTTGAATATAAAACCAATCAATTTCTACAAGAAGAGATGATTGATGTTGGCTCCGGAGCTTATCCTGTCCTTTTCGATTATGATAATGATGGATTAAAAGATATTGTAATTGGAAATTACGGCTATTATAATTCGTCGTGGTACGATCCTAATGGATTGATATTGTATTCGGATTTTATATCAAAACTTGCTTTATATAAAAATACAGGTACAGTTGATGAGCCTTCATTTAGGCTGATGACAAGGGATTTTGCTGATATTTCAAATCTCGAACTTAATGGTATTATTCCTGCTTTTGCAGACCTTGACGGAGATGGTGATGATGATATGTTGATTGGAAATTCAGAAGGGAATCTTTATTATTACAAAAATTTAGCCTCAACTGGAGCTACGGCTGAATTTGTTTTAGAACAAATAAATTATCAGGATATTAATGTTGGTAATTTTAGTGCCCCGCAGCTAATTGATCTTGATAAGGATGGAATGACCGATCTGGTTATAGGTGAGAAAAAAGGGAATCTGAATTTTTATAAAAACACCGGAACGATAAGTGAGCCGGTCTTTACTTTGGTTTCCGATAGTCTTGGAAAAGTTAATGTTACTGATTATAATGTTTCTTATAACGGATACAGCGTCCCATGTTTTTTTAAAGATAATGATGATAAAATTAAACTGATTGTTGGCTCAGAGAAGGGCAAGTTATTTTATTTTACTGATATTGATGATAACCTTGGCGGGAAATTTACCGAAAGTGATTCACTATTTCAAATTATAGATTCAATTCCTTTTAGTATTGTTGAAGGAATAAGAACAGCGGCCGCAATTGCTGATCTTAATAACGATGGCTATTTTGATTTACTTGCCGGAAATTTTGCCGGAGGTTTAAAATATTACAGCGGGATTGATTCTCCTCCCGTTAGTCCGGGGATAATAGAAAATCATTTCTCAAATATTGAATTTAATATATTCCCAAATCCTGCCAAAGAAGAAATAAATATTTCGTTAAAAACACTTCCCGCCAAGGGAAAAATAATTATTAAAGTATTTGATATGACCGGAAGAATGATAAAATCTGCTTCATATAAAAATAGTGATTTGTTGAAAATGAATATTTCAGGATTTGAGAATGGAGTATATATTATTGAAGTATTTTTGAGAAATAATAAATCGATAAAACAAGGTAGAAAATTAATGATTGTTGGATGATGAGGTTGAATTGAAAACAAATAAACTTTGCGAAATGTATTCCCTTTCTAAAAAAAGGAAGTACGCAAAAATCAAAAATCGTTATTCGGTGTTCGAAATTCAAAAAAAGAATGAAAAAAGTAATATCGAATATCGATTAACGAATAATGAATAATGATTTGAGAAAGAAGCAATAGTAACTTAAAAATAATAATTTATATCTATGAAAAATATCACCGCTATAGTAATTTCAACTTTAATAATCTCTGTGTTTTTTGGATGCACAAAAAAGAATACACAAATTCTAATGAAAACTGACCTTGGAGATATTAAAATTGAGGTATTTGAAAATGAAGCTCCAATTACTGCAAGTAATTTTCTGAGATATGTTGACGAAAATAGATTTACAGATGCATGTTTTTACAGAGTTGTTCGCTTAGATAATCAGCCGAACAGTGAAATAAAAATTGAAGTAATACAAGGTGGATTATATGAAGATTTTCATACTGATGCTTTAGAACCCATAAAGCATGAAACAACAAAAGAAACGGGAATACTTCATAAAAATGGTGTAATTTCTATGGCTCGTAATGAACCGAGAACAGCTACTTCAGAGTTTTTTATTTGTGTTGGCGATCAACCAAAACTTGATTTTGATGGTGATAGAAATCCAGATTTGCAAGGCTTTGCTGCTTTTGGAAAAGTTGTAGAAGGAATGGATGTGGTTAGACAAATTCAACAATTAAAAGATAAAGATCAGATGTTGATTGACAGACTTCCAATAAATGAAATTATTAGAATTAAGTGATTATTTCATTGACCTAATTGTAAAATTTTATTTACTGGAGGGGAATAATTATTGTAGAAAATTTGAACAATAAAAATGAAATCTCTGTAGGAGATTCACAAATTATCATCGGAAAATTATGAAACCGCTACACGGTTTTCTTTTTTATTTTCCTTTTACATTTCTATAAAAATATTTGTCCTACAGACAAATTATACTAATTGCATTTAAAATCTCTTTATTGAAAATAGAATTTGATTAACAAATCATAAATCATAATTTTTTTTTCTGTGAATCTGTGGCAATATTTTTAAGATAAATAATAATATCGAATATCGAACACCGAATAATGATTTGAGAAGTAATATTTGTCCTACAGACAAAATTGGAATAAAATCACTGTCTAATCATAATAATAAAGCTTAAGTATTTTCTCCTTATAATAAATTACAGCTTTATACTTCGATAGCAAATCACCACCAAGAACTCCATCAATTGCAGGAAAATTGAGTTTGGAATAAGATTGATTGATATGTTTCATATCCAAAACCACAGCTATATAATTTTTGATGATTAGATCACCAAACTGAAGTTCATCAATTGTAGTAGCTTGACTGGCAAGCGAGTCTGTTCCCAGTCCGGTGGAAAGCTTTTCATTATCTTCGAATTCATCATGATCTTCCGGAATGAAATTTTTAATTTGCTCACTATCAAAAACTGTTCTTGATGCACCTGTGTCTATAAGAATATTTGCTTTCTTTCCATTTATTTTTGCTTTTATCATTAAATGAAATCCTTCTCCTTCGATTGATATTTTTTGTATTGGAATTTTTGTAAGCATACTAAAATTGTTTTTTGCAAATATGAGAATTTTTTTCGTTTCAGTGTTTCATACAATTAACAATAAATACATACAATTATTACTAATTAATAACAATTACAATTACTAAAAATGAACTACCCCGCCGCAGAGCAGCGGGGTATCGCTAAGGAATAAGTTTATGAATTCGCCGCAGAGCGGCGGGGAACTAACCCCGTAGCGATTAGATATTTATAAATATATTTATTATTTTTTGAATAGAGTTTATACTTATATCATAAGTATATATTTTATTTTGAACATTTAAAAATAAACTCAGTATTAATGTTTGTATTAGCTAAGATATTTATATTAAGGATGTTGCCTGTGATTTTATTAATTGCTTTCCCGTTTTTAATTACGGCAAGTAACGCTAATCAGCAAATATTTTTTTCTTTGTCAAGGCAAATATTCTTTGCATAGCAATAGCTAAGGAAATAATATTTAACGCAGAGAAAGGAAAATAGAAACGAAATATATCGGTAATTTGGATGTTCTTTGGTATTATTATTTCAATTGTGATTGTTCGATAATAATTTGTACTATTTTTGCGGTTTTTATTATGTATCATAATTATAAAACTCAGATAATTTATTAATCGAATGAAATTTACTGCAATAAATTTAGTTTACTTTTCACCAACAAATAATACAAAAAAAATTGTTCTGTCAATTGCAAAGGGAACTGGAATAGGTTCGGTTAATGAAATTGATTTAACACATCTTTCCAAAAAAGAAATTGAGAAAATTGAAATCAAAGATCAGCTAACTATTATCGGGGCACCGGTTTACCGTGGAAGAATTTCAGAGGATGCAGTTGAAAGAATAAAAAATCTTAAAGCAACAAATTTACCTGCAATAGTAGTTGCAATGTATGGAAACAGAGGATACGATGATGCACTTCTTGAATTGAAAAACATTGTTCAGGAAATTGGATTTAAAGTATTTTCGGCAGCAGCATTTGTTGGAGAACATTCATTTTCGAGCGAAAATAAAAGGATCGCTCATTCTCGTCCTGATAAAAATGATTTTAGTTTTGCTGAAAATTTCGGAAAACAATCTTATGATAAACTAATAGCATCCGACGAAATTAATGTAAACAAAAACCTAAATATTCCGGGCAATTTTCCGTATAAAGAAAACGGGAAAATGCCAATCTTCTCGCTTAATACAAATCATGAAAATTGTTGTCTGTGTGGGAGATGTGTTGAGGTTTGTCCTGTTGGTGCCGTAACATTAAATCATAAAATTATAACTGATAACTCAAAGTGTATTCTTTGCTTTGCATGTATTAAAAACTGTAAAAATAATGCGAAAGAATTTAGTGATCTTGCAATGAATAATATGATTATCAATTTAGTTGATAGTTGTCAGAAAAAAAATGAACCCGAAACATTTTTTTAAAAATCCTGAAAAATATTTTAAGTTTTGTATTTTTATAAAAAAATCGTAACTAATGAAACTTCGATAATATTATTATCATAGCTTTATTTGTCAAAATGATTTTTTTTTGTGCTATTGTAAGCTTCCCCGTTTTTCGATCCATTCAAAATTAGATTTTTTAATTAATATTTCCTATCATTTCCATAGGTGTTTTATTATTTAATGCTTCATGTGGCCGATAATAATTGTAATCATGCATCCAT
>Ga0307992_1001648_pt1 | contig 13131 bp, 22 predicted proteins | sample EllFjometagen133_FD_203162 | JGI IMG/M metagenome (GOLD analysis project Ga0307992, IMG submission 203162) | Marine microbial communities from Ellis Fjord, Antarctic Ocean - #133 | ecosystem: Environmental > Aquatic > Marine > Unclassified | place: Southern Ocean | collected 2014-10-08
AATTTGGTATTTTTCTTTATGATTATGGGGATTTTTTTCATATCATAACCTACTAATTCATTAACATTTTCTTTAGAAATTATAATCGTACCTTTTTTATATTCGTCCCAATTCATTTATTTTATCTAATTTTAATTTTCTATACTCTTTTAAACTTATAAATCTTTTTTTATCAAACCAAATCAATTCCCCATTATCATCATGAATGAGATAATCAGCGGTTAGGTAATTAACTGATTTATAAATTTCACCAACAGTTAAATTATCAAAATTACCTGAAAGTTCATATGTGTATTCATTATTTATACAAACTATTTTCATTTATCTTATCTAATTTTAATTTCCTTGATTCTACTAAACTAATAAAATCTTCTTCTTTGTACCAATGTGTACCTTTATCGTCTGTTACAGAATAGAACATTTGTGATGGATTAGGTATTGGAAAGGTTCTATTATCAAATGCACAATTGTCGATTGTGTATATCCTATATCTTTCTAATTTCCAAGAATAATCTCCATTAAATCCAGTAAATATTACCTTATCACCTGTTTTAAACTTCATTTATTTGTTCTATTATATCTAATTTTTCTTTTCGTTCTTTTCTCTTTCTCTCTTTCACATTAAATTGTATATATTTTGGATTATTATCAAGTTCAACGAATCTCACCAAACCTTTACCATTATTTCTAACCATGTATAGTATAATTATTTTATTTTTATTTACATTATCAAGAAAATTATAAATATCTGTTTCATACGTTAGTTTTGTGATAGAAGATAATTTACTATCTGATAAATAATACACAACAAATGATGATTGTTCAACAACAAAAACATTATATTTATTCATAATTTTAAAAAATAATTCCAAATTACTGAAATCATCTATAAAATCAACAATATTTATATTTTTATTTTGAAATTGATCATATTCAAAACAATTTTTTAAGAACGTTATAAAATTTGTATAATAATGATTATTACTAATTTGATTTTTCTGTTTTAATCCGTTAGTTATATACCAATTTTTATTTTTGTTTATACACTTAAAAATGTCGTCACATATTTTTTTATTATTAGGGAATTTCAAATTATTTTAATCTATTTTTTGATATTTCACACCAATTTTCATCTATTTCAATTCCAATATATTTTCTATTAGTGTTTTTTGCAGCAACACAAGTACTACCTATTCCACAAGTATTATCTAATATTATTTCATTTTCATTTGTGTATGTTTTTATTAAATATTCTAAGAGTTTTACTGGTTTCTCATTTGGGTGTTTGGCAGGGTGTGGTTTGTTGAAATTTAAAATAGATTTAGGATATTTTTCAGTTGACCCCTTTCTAGTTTCTGGTAATGTTGTGTCATATTCACCATAATTATTATTTATACCTTTTTTTATTAAATATTTTTTACCTTTACCGTGTAATGGTTTACCTTTTTCCATTATTGGATTGTATGTGGGTTGTTTATTGTAAAAAACTAAAAGTTGTTCATGATTCCTTAGTGGTTGTACTTTTGAATTTAAAAATCCAGATACCCTATCTCCTTTTTTCCAAATTATATCATATCTATACCATTTTTTATTGCTCATAATGAGTTTAACAGTAAATAATCCTTGTGCAAATAAAACTATCGCACCATTTTTTTTAATTATTCTTTTATATTCAAACCATAATAAATCTAATGGTATTATAATTTGATCCCATTTATTTCTTGTTGCATTATAAGGTAGATCTGTTAGTATCATATCAATTGAATTATCATCAATATCTTTCATTATATTAATACAGTCACCTAAATATATTTCGTTTACTTTTAACATCTAATAAATAATTTTTTAAGATGACCAAAAATCATCTATATCTTTTTGCTTGAATTTTTTTGCAGCTTCTTTTAATTTTTCGTTTGGTTTTGTTGGTTCTTCTTTAGTTATTTCTTTTATGATTATTTCTACATCATCAGTAGATAATTCTTTTTCCATTTTTAATTTGTTTTCTTTTCTTGTTTTTTTTCGTTTTTCTAAAATTTCATCTCTGGAAACAATGAATTTCGCCTTTGGGTTAGGTTTATCTTTGCTGTAAGGCACGATCTCTACTCGCTTGTTAGATATATCGATATACTCTTGGTTGATGTCCAACCCTACATAATTGCGATTATTCAGTTTTGCCATTTTTTGTGTTGTGCCTGCTCCACACATAGGATCCAAAATAATATCATTTTCATTTGTCCAAGATAAAATATGATCTTCAGCTAAACTTTCTGGGAACATGGCTGGATGTTTATAAGCATAATCATCTTTAGTTGTATAGCCTTTTCCTGTATTGATATACCATACATTATATCTTGTTCCATATTCAGCAACAGTAAATGCTTTTGATTTTTTCAACTCCCCGTCTTTTTTTCTTGCTGATGGTGTTCCAAAATTTTGATGACCTGACCAACGATTTTCTTTATCTTTAATTAAATTTACAATATTTGGTTTTCCTTTTGAAAACACAAACATATATTCAAAAACTTGTGAATATCTACCTACTTCTGGAAAGGGTGGACCATTTTTATGATAAATCATTGTATCATAAATTGTAAATCCTATTTGTTGAAAATATAGTGCCATTCTAAATGATGTACCAGTTTCACCACCATTTTTTACTTGATCATTTACAACCCAAACAACAACACCACCTTTTTTGGTTATTCTGAAAAGTTCTTGTGCCATATCCTGAAAAGGAAATGAATAGCCACCTTCATATACTACATCATCTTTAATTTTGTTATTATAACTACGAAGGCAATCGTAGGGTGGACTGGTTACGGTTAAATCAATAGAATTGTTCGGTATATCTTTCATCAATTCTACTGAATTGCCTAATATATTTTTATTTATAAAATCATTTGGATATTTCATTTATATTATCTAATTTTTCTTTTCGTTCTCTTCTTTTTAAAAAAGCGTCAAAGTTTTCAAATGGTAAATCACTCATATCATTTATTATAACTCTTGTCCAAGGATCTGTTAGAGTCATATCTACAAATTGATTATGAGGTGTATCACCTACGTATTTTAAAGTTTGTTCACTCATAAAAGTAAAAGGTTTATCTGAGTGTATTCCACCTCTTAGTATAGCAAATTTGCATTTCTTACTTAATTGTTGTTCAAATATTTTTACTTTGTCAGACATTTTATATTATCTAATTTTTCCATTCTTATACATTTTATACAAGTTCTTCGGTGTTCGGCAACTTGGTGACATACTCCCCTCTCCCATCTTGTTTTTTCCACTTCAGAAGGATTTGTTTTTTCAACAAACAAAACTTCACCACATTTTGCTGTTGATTCTACTCGCCATATAGAATTTCTTTCTCTATCTTCCTCTTCATATTTTCTAATTGATGCACATCTTGAGCAATTTCGTTCATGTAAAAATGCTTTTGTGACAACCTCTTTTTCTAATTCTCTAAGTTTGCTTTTATCATCAGTATAGAGTGTTATTTCTTCTCTACATTTTACCTTTACTGTCGTACAATCAACAGCAAAATCTGGTTTCAGTTTTATTATTTTCATAATAATCCTGGATTAAAGATGCTAATTCATCTATTTTTTCTTTTTCAATGTTTAAAAAAATCATGATATTTAAATTTTATTTTTATGAATTCCAGAAATCGTCAATATCATCTTCCGTTTCCTTTTTTTCAAATACTTCTTTTAATCCTGATGATTCATATAGTCCACTTTCATCATTTACAACATCATTTACAACATCATTTACAACATCATTTACAACATCATTTACAACATCATTTTTCTTTTTATTTTCTTCCCTTGTCTTTTTACGTTTTTCTAACATTTCATCTCTACCCCATCATAATCTTCACATTTTACCTTTACTGTGACGCAATATTTGCTCATAACATCTTTTTAATTTTTAAAAATATAAGTTGTGATACGATAGATATTGTTAACCAAGAATATACATATAATATACCACCATGTTTATATTGCATTAAAAAATCTGCAACAAAGAATAGCCCTACCATTCCAATCAATATCGGAATTATCATCGGCATTATGAATTTTATTTCGTTATAAAACTTTTTCATTTATTATAAGTTTTTATTTGTTCTAATTTTGCTTTTTCTAAGTTGTTTCAATATTACAAAATTATCTTCAATAACACTTTGATATATTGTGAAAACTCCAGGATTTTCCCCACGTATGCATATAACATTCTCTTGTAGGGTATTAGCATTCATTTTTCTTAATTCTTTTTGTTGATGTTGTTTTGTTGTTATTTTATTATTCCATTCATAAATTTTTTTGTTTGGTGTATATCCACTAATATCATTTTCTCCATATAAAGTATATCCTTTTCTGTGCCAAATCCATTTATCGAAAATGTAGATGTTTTTTCCGCTCTCGGGTATAATAAATTTTCTTTTCGGAGTGTATTTTTTATTAATAAACTCCATCTTTGCCCCATCAATTTTAAAATCCATAATCCATTCCTTACCATCGAGAAAATACCAATTATTTTCATATTCAACTTCTAAGTATCCGTTTTTATTCTTCTGAAATTTCATTTAAATTTTTAATTTTATTTTTACGAACTATTTTATTGATAACTCCCTTATTATCACCATAAGCATAATTTAAAACTTTATATATGGTCATATCATCTTCAACATGCAAGTTTAATGAATAGTAACCTTTTTTAGGTCTACCTAAAAATCCAGCTTTATGTAAATTACTTATATATGTTTTACCAACTGAACCATAAGGTATATCTCTAAATCTGAAATATTTAGTTTCATTAACAAAATTTTTTATTTTTTGCCATTTAGATTCTTCTTTAATCATTATAATAACTATATTAATTAAATAAGAAATTGTTTATGAGATTTTGTGTTATAGGTAATATTATTAGTAAATATGATAAATTAAAGGAAACTGTAAAGGAATGTTGGGTTGGTATATTATAACAATATTGGATAGATATCCTCTATTTCATTTGGTGTAATCGCATCTGGCAAATCATCAGGACCTATTTTTATTAAATCAATTTCAATTTCTTGATTTAATAATGAATTATATTTTTCTATTTGTTTTTGTCTTTTTGCTAGTGTGTCTTGATATTTAATTTTTAGTGGTTCTAAATCGATATTAAATTTATTCATATCTTCAATTTGATATTCATCTCCGTTTGAAATTGGTTCACTATTTTCATCTTTAATTGAATGATTTTGACAAACAATAAGTCTTTCTTGTTCAAATTTAAGGAAATTTTCTGTTGGTTTTATGATTTCATTGAGATTCTTAATTTCACTTTCAATTGATTTTATATTTTTTATTAAAGCATATGAAAATTTCTTATTATCACTATGGTATCTAAGACCTTGTAATTTATTATATAGATTGAATAATTCATATATTTTCATTATTGTGTGATTTTTTATTTATATATTATAGTGTATAGGTTCTGATTAAAACAATATATAAAAATAAAATAAGTTTTATGGGTGAGTTAAATGAAATTGACGAACTGATTGAAATATTAGAATCTGCAAGAGTTGATTATTATAAAACTTATAGTAAGAATGTTAAGGCTGCATCTGTTAGATTAAGACGAAAATTAGAAGATGTGTCAAAAAAATGTAGAGAAATAAAATCAGATGTTCTTGATTATCGTAAAGATATTATAGATCCGAGAAATAAAGAACGATTTCCTCAATCTGAAGATTAATTGTCTAATTTAATCATTTTAAATCCGACAATTACTTGTTCTTCCCTTGGTGTATTATTTTCATTTCCCTCTGTTTCAAATGCTAATCTCCAACCATCAGTTAAAAAATCAGTTATGTTTGCAAATATACTTAATATTGAAATTCCTTCATTATCGGAATCATATCTTGCAATAAGAAACCAACTATTTTCTTTCTCAAAGTTTCTTAATATATCAACATTATCTTTAACAGCAAACACCTTATTGAATTCCCCATAGGTTGGTTTATCTAGAATTAAGCTCCAAATAAAATTTAGATGTTCTTCTAATTTTTTAACTTTTTTGTCCATTTATTTTATTTAATTTTTTTTTTCGAATATAGGATTTATATTCTTTTTCAGAGTGAAATGACTTGCTATATTTAAATTTAACTTTTAGAGTTTTAAGTGAATCTTTTCCCAAATTATAATCTAGCAAATTTATAATTTTCGTGAATTTAAAATCAAAAATATATATTTGTTCTAAGACTTTACCATTTTTATCATGAAATTTAAATACTACTTTTGATAAAGTAATATTGATTAAAGATTGTATTATTTGTGATGTAGATATATTGAATTGATTGTCATAAAAATTGTTAATATACGCAATATTATTTTTTATTTTAAAACAATCTTCATTTAGAATATCATTACCAAAATCTACATCTACTAAATTTCTAAAAATTGGGTTGAGTAGATTAGGTGTTATTAGTGGTAATAACGGCATTATATTTGAAATATTAATTCGTGTCTTTCATCATAAATTCTTATGATAACACCCTGGCCCCAAATCCATTGAAAATAATAATTATTATATTTAATTATTTGATTTGGGAAGTTTGTATCTCTAAAATCAATTTTTTCGATTTCTTCTCCTTCAATTTCAACTAATTTTAATAGTAAATCAAACTTATTATTAGGATAAGGTTCAACACCTTTTTGATAACATTTATCACAATAAACAGTATCATGTTCTCTGATTATTCTTCCGATGAAATTGTTAAAATTTTTTTCATTTAAATAATGTCTGAGTTTTTGTGCTCTTTTATGTTCAATATCTAATTGAAGTACAAATTCTTCAGCAACAATTTTCATCTTTTCTTTCATTTCAGGTTTTAATTCGTTATTTTTATTATATAAATGTTCTAACATGATTTAGTTTTATTTAATATATCAAAATTTTTTTCCAAAGTTTTAAATTAATATATAAGTTATTATGAAAAGATTTTCTAAATTAAATGAAGATATCAGTAGTTTTGAAGAAAAAATTACTGGTCAATATAAAAGCCTCAAAAGAGGTATTTTAAAATTAATTGATGGTACTATAAATAGTTCAGAATTAGTTAATTATCAAAATTTTATTAATAAATATATTGAAGAAACAGATACAATAATTGAAAATTTTGTAGAAGATAATGATGTTTTTAATTTCTACCTTAAATATAAAGGAGATATTGATGAACTACTTGTTGATAAAGAATTTTTTGATAAAACTGCAAGAGAAAATGATATTTTTAGTTTATATGATTATGTGATTGTTGGTACAAGAGAAGCAGTTATTGATGGTATGATAATTCTACAAAAAGAAATATTTTAATATGAAACATTTAAAAAGCATTAATGAATCTATTTCAGGTACAATTTCAACAAATAATTTATATGTTGTAAAAACATACATTAATATTGAAATAATGACAGTATATGCTTCTAAAAGAACCGCTCAAAAAGAAAAAGATAGGTTAGATAAAGAAGCAACTGATTATTATAAGAAAAATTATAATACTAAAGATCCTCACGACACACTTGAGTTGTTTATTGAAAGAAATGCTCCAAAATATAGAGTTATATCTTTATATGATGCTATAGAAGAAATTAAAGATTATATCAAAGAGGAAACTGAAGAAGGATTCCATAGTCATGGTTATTCATCTTATTAACATTCTCTTGGTTTTAATGGTGTACTATTGTTCTTTTTACTTTTTGATTTTATATTATTTGACGTATTAATAGTCCAACTGGGATCATTTTCTGGTACAGCGGAATACATATCCCAAGGAGTCATATAACTTCTTATTTCCCAAGGCTTATATTCAAAATGCCATGTTTCTGATTTTACAACTCTTGCAAATCCAAATTCGATAGCGTTTTTTTGTAACCATTCATATACCTTATTATTTTGTGTACTGATATCAAAGGCTCTACCACTAATATGATAACCATGACCAGGTGATGATACTTGCATTTTAGAAGGGTTAGATTCCCATGTTTTCCAAAAATACCAATCTTTATCACTACCAGCACCACCAGGTTTACCATGACTATTAGTTGTTTTTAACCAATTCTCATTTATTTTACCTTTTTTACCTCCAAATTTTATTCTAGTTTGGTATTGACTATCAAATGATCTATATGCGTCATTTAGTTTTAGTTTTATGCCATCATTTTCTGCCGCATCTACCATTTTTTTAATTGTAGGATAATATTTAGAAATTACAGTTTGACCTTTATATTTTATACCAGGCAAATCTTCTATATATTTACCATCAATATAAATAGGATACATTTTATCACTTTCTGGTATATCTATTTTTAGGTTTTCTATTTTATTTTTATCATATTTTTCATCATCACTTTTAGCAGAACCATCATTTTGAGTAGTATTTTTATTTTCATATTGTTGACCTCTATAAGTTGATGCTGATGCGTCTTGAGATATTGAATTGTTATTTTGTGCGTCAACTTTTTTCTCAAGGGCTTCAAGTTCCATACTATTCTCATCGGTTACAATATAAACTTTACCATCTATCTTTTTTCTCTCAACAACTTCATCAATATTTGGATCACTGTTATCATGGAACTCTGTTTGTGGTGTAGGTAAATTAGATGTTGGTTTTGATTCCTTTTCATTTTTACAAGAATTTGCAGCTTGTTCTTCTAATTTGTCTAACAAATCTACATTATTTTGATTGAAAGTGTTATTAATTAATGTTTTATCTTCTTTTGTTGTATCTGTTTCTGGATTTCTTTTATTTTTTGTTACTTCTTCATTATCAACAATTTTAACATTATTAGAAACAAAAGTGGGTCTAATTTGTTGGTATTCTAGTAAGAGGGCATCTATTTGAGGTCTTATTATGGGTGCGGAAGAATTACCTAAAAGTGAAGTTGGTTGTAATAGTGTACTTATAAATTTATCCATCCAATCAAACCAATGGTTTCCTAATACTGCATCTTGATTAGCACCATCATCACCTAAATTTAAAATTTGCATATTATCTTTTAAATTCAAGTCTATTGTGTTTTTAGTTATACTTATTTTATTATATAAATGATCAATAGTAAATTCTTCATTAGTTGCTGATATTTGTGTTCTTTCATCAAAAAGTAAAGCAACAAAATCGACATATTCCTTATCACTTAAAGACCCTAATTTATTTTCTAAATTTATATTATAATTTTCAGAATAAATATAATATGGATCGTACATATTGTTAGTTAAAAATAATACATTAACAATTTTACCAATAGCTGGAATTTTATATTCTTTTCCTGCCAAATCCATAAATGGTGAAGCATATGGAATATCATCAAGTGGTATATCATTATATAGTGATTGAACTCTTATTTTAATCCTACCTTTACGGTTAGGATCGTAATTATCCTCAACAATACCCATATACAATTTCTTTTCAAATCTTTTATTCATTAAAAATTACTTATATTTCTTGTGTCATTTGTTAAATCATTTAATAAATCAGATGCTAAGGCTTTACCAGCATTTTTTAAACTTAATCTATTGTTAAATTCAGATGAATAAACATTATCAGGTTCTATTTTATTAATAGTTGTCCAATTTCTGAAGTCATTTAAAGTGCTTTCTACAAATTTTCCTCTTTCCTCTCTCAATCTTGTTTCTAAATTATCTAAATAATTTAATCCAGCATTTGCAACAGTTTGTGCTGCTGAACCTAATTTATCATTCCAAAAACCTTTAGCAGTACTTCCAGTTACAGATTTTAGTCTTTGTAAATCTTTAAAATAATCTTGATCTATACTTTTTTCAAACATATCTTCTTTCCAAGGATTTATACCTGCATCTGTACCAATTAAAGGTAAATCTGTCCATCTTGTGACGGATTTGTATATTATTTCAAATTGTAATTGAGATGTTGATGGTGTTGATGCACCGTAACCAGCTTGAGTAATTTCATCTGTAAAATTATATGAGTTGAAAAAATTAAATGAACAATCTCTTAATGTGAACATAATTGTAGATTTTGGTGAATTGTTATATTCTATTTTATTTTTATCATCCTTTTTTCTATTAGGCATAATAAAATTTCTCATATCATGAATTTTAATATTCATATTAAAACGTAATAAATTTTCAGGAATCATATATCGTTTATTTTTGTACGAATAAACTAAATTATTATATAATTCAGATATATACCAAGATATCATTCTTACATCTTCATTTAAAGTTATTGTTAATTTATCTTCACTATATTTAATTATCTTTTTATTGAGGTTATTTAATCCACTTATTTTATTAATATAATATGGTTTATTTTTTACGTTTCTAAAATCTTTTTCTAGATTTTTTTCAAATATTGTAAATATTTTATCTTTAAATTCCATCCATAATGTATTACGCAAATACATATCTTCACCAAGATCACCATATTTGTTAAGGAAATACTCAATTGAATTGTATGCTGGTGCTGGTGTTGGATAATCATTACCAAAGAATAATGGTGAATTAACATCGAATGATATTTCAAATCCAAGCATAGCAGGATCTTCATATTGTTCTTCACTCGCCAGATTAACTAAATTATTTTCAGCACTTGAATTAGGAAATAATACATTTCTAAACATATTTACATCTTCATCAATTTTTGGAAATAAAATTCTACCTGGTTCTTTCCAAAATTCTTCTCTCTTGGCTCCTTCAGTAGTGTAAGGGTTATAAGGATCTAATTCTTTATTTTCAAAACCAAATAATTTGCCAAATTTACTTTGTATATTTGTTTTCTTTGATCCTAGAACATTATCCGCATTATCTGCTTTTAAATTTTTACCTTCTTTACCGCCAAACACACTTTCCCAGAAAGTTTCACTTTCATAACCTTTAACATAATTAGGATTAATTCTTTGTTCTTTTATAGTACCCTTCCATTTATCTTTATCTATTGATCCAAGAGCACCCATTATTTTATTTCCACTTATTAGATTTCTGTAACTTAAAGGCATAGTTATTATTTATTTTTTTGATTTAGGTTTTGTCTTATATCGTGAAGTTCTGTATATTTTAAATTTAAGTCTCTACGAACCAAAGTTATTTCTTGTGTTGCCCCACCATTTCTTTTAAAATTGTAATTAATTCCCGTAACAAACCAATATCCAGACAATTTTTCCTTTACACCAACATCATTTTTTGTCATATTAATATCATAAAAATCTATTAATATTTTTTGAAATCTTTTAACTTCAAAATTAATCATTTGGAGTGTTACTGTCATTGTAACTTTGTGTAATTTAGATATGTTAATTTCGTTTAATGTTAATGCTAAATGATATTTTTTGTGAACATTATCTTCATCAATTTTACCTAAAAAAGTATCACCCCAATTATAATCGACAATAGGTTCGTTAGTTCTTAATTGAATTAGATTTGGATCATCTGTTTGATTTTCTTGTGTGAGTATCTGTTCAATGGTGTTGTCTGTTCTATCAAACCATCTTGTAGAGTATTGATATCCAGATTCTAAATTTGTTTTAAATGACTGATTAGAAAGATTATATTTTGCAATAAATTTGTTTGTCATTGCTAAATTATCACTTGTTGTTAAATAGAGTTCAACAAAATCATCTGTTGTTTCTTCTGTTTTATCATCATTTGTAAAATTAGTATTTAAAGATTGTAATTCTTTTGGTGACTCACTAAGTTCTGTTTCTATATCAACAAAATTTAAATTATAATAAAAATCTATAAATGACCAGACAAATGTTTCATCAGAAACATATGCTCTTTTAGTAACATTTTGAATAAATTCTAAATATGTATTTGCTGGATTTATCCAAGTCATACTATCATCAGTATTACTCATATTTGTTGCGAAACCTAAACCTATTTTACTTGCAATATTTTTTAAAACATTATAACTTGTTTCATTTGAAAATGATTCAAATATGGTGTAATGTAATCCTTCAACATCTAATATTCCTTTAAGTGTGAATTTTTTCTCTGTATTTTCAATACTTGCTTGTAAAGGATCATATTCTAAAATTCTAAAATCCATACGAATTGGCATCGTTTTTTCTGATGTCGATTTTACAAAAATGCTTAATATTATGTCATTATCTAATGGAAAAAAATCATCCATTAGTGTACCATTCTCATCTATGCATAATATTTCAATTTCTGGTAAAAATTTATTATTGAATAACTTAATATTTTGAATAGCACTAGGAGCAATTGTTGTTGCAAAATCTTGGTCTGATTTACTTACTAAAACAACAGGAAAGACATCAAAAGAAGTCGCAAAATCAGTTAAAGCATTATCAGGTTGATCTTCTTCAAAATTAAACTCAATTGATCTTTGTTTAATATTAGAATATTTTACTACTTCTATCATTTAAAAATTACATTTTCATTATATATAAAAAATTAACTTACCTTGTTATTTAAATGAATTCATAATTTTAATTTTCCTATTCTTAGTATCTATTGTAACTTGTTTTATATTTTTAGGTTGTAGTGTTGTTGGAATTTTATTTGTTTCACGTTTTTTATTTGGTTGTGAAGCTTGTATAATATTTTCTCTTATATCATCATCTTCTATGTCATCTTTAACATAAAGGTAATCTAAATTATTCGCTGAGCAATAATATATTTCTTGATTTTCTTTTACTGAATAAGGACTAATAATATTATTTATAACCATTAATTCTTCAACGTAATTTGACGATCCATATATTCTATTAGAAATTAAATCTAATCTCATTTCATATTCTCTTGGTACAATATATTTATATAGTTGAATATTAGTACTATGCTGAATATTCTTTTGAAAAATATTAAAAAGTTTATCTTTTAATTTTATTGTGTTTATGTCAAATGAGTATATTTTCATATATATTTATTTTTTATGTTATTCACTTCTTTATTATTTAGTAACATTGTTTAAATCAATTTCATAAGTTGTTAAATGTTTTGAATTCTGCGGCATCACTTTTTTTATTCTTATTTGTTGCTTTTTCTTGATCTGATGATCCAGTTCCACCTTTATTCACATCATCTAATGGTTGATTTTGTTTTTGATCTAATTCACTATCCATTGTAGGTTTATCTATTTTGGA
>Ga0307992_1001651_pt1 | contig 13123 bp, 7 predicted proteins | sample EllFjometagen133_FD_203162 | JGI IMG/M metagenome (GOLD analysis project Ga0307992, IMG submission 203162) | Marine microbial communities from Ellis Fjord, Antarctic Ocean - #133 | ecosystem: Environmental > Aquatic > Marine > Unclassified | place: Southern Ocean | collected 2014-10-08
GAGGAAATTAAAAGTAAGATGAAAAGATTAACTTACAAATGGTATAAACATGTTGAAGAAACTATAGATAAATTCTGAATAATTTTTATAACTCATTACACAATAGTTTTCATTTCTTAATTTAAGGCATACTAAGGAACATAACTTTTTTTGCTTTTTATGTTTTTGTAAGGAATCTCCCCAAAACTACAGTAATCGCATGTAGCGTCAAGGTTAATCCATCCCTCATCTGTTTTGTATTTTTTTAATGCAGAATCAAGCTTTATCTGCACATACACATGGCCAGGGATAAACACAAACCTTGTTTCAATACCAATTGCTTCTTCTAAATTAGCAAGCAAAACTGCCATTCCATCGCAGTCAGAGCCTCCTGTGGCCAAAACTTCCCGAGCAGACTCAACATATTCTGTTCTTGGGTCGCTTACATAATCAAAGTTATCCCTCACAAAATAGAATATTGCCTTGGCCTGGCAAACCTTTTCGCTGTTGCATGACTGTGATGCAACCTTTGATGCTGTCTGCTTTATTAACTGATCATTTGGATTTAACAAGCTTAAAAATTCATTTCTTGTTACAAAAGTTGTGTTTCTTTTTTCTATGGTTATATTTGCAGGAAGAATGCTTTCCTTTGCTGGAATATTCTTTGGCTCTGGGTCAAGCTTTATTGAATAATATGGAATAATCCAAAGAATAAGCATTAATATTAGAAATAATGCAAGAATATAAACTAAAGGGCTTCTTTTTTCTTCTTCAATCTTGTGTTCTTTTATTTCTTCCATCTAAACCTCATCTGTTCTCCAGTAAGGCATTATTTCTGTATTTTCAATTTTCTGTTTTTTTCCTTCTTTAAACTCTTTTAAGCCTAACCAAGCAATCATTGCGCCATTATCAACATTAAACTGATTTTCAAGTATAAAACATTTTGAGCTATTTTCTATGCACATTTTTTTAGCCATTTCCTGAAGTCTTGTATTGCATGCAACTCCTCCGCCTAATAATAATTCTTTTTTGTTGCAGTGAAACATTGCTCTCTCGCTAACCTCTAAAAGCATTGCAAAAACAGTCTCCTGCATTGAGTAAGCTAAATCCTCATTTGTGTATTTTTTTGAATTAAACTTCTGCTTTAAATTAGTTAGTATACCACCGAAGCTTACATCCATTCCCTTGACAACATAAGGCAGCTCAATAAAGTTTTTCCCCTCTTTGCTTAACTTATCAAGCTTTGGACCGCCTGGAAATCCAAGGCCAATATGCCTTGCAAAAGCATCAAGAAAATTTCCAACACCACTATCCAGGGTCTCTCCGAATATTCTGTACTTGCCCCCTTCAAAAGCAATTATCTGTGTGTTTGCTCCAGATGCATACAACAAAACAGGATATTTTGCTTTGGTTAATAACTTTCCAATCTCAAGATGGGCAATGCAGTGGTTAACACCAATAATAGGCTTTTTTAATTTTAATGAAAGAATTCTTGCAATCATTGCTCCAATACGAAGTGTGTGGCCTATGCCAGGCCCTTGTGAAAAAGAAATCAAATCAACATCTTTTAATTTTATTTTAGCTTTGCTTAAAGCATTTAAAATCACATTGTCACATACTTCAATATGGTGCTCTGCAGCATTAACAGGTATTATACCTCCGGATTTAGTAGTATAAGAGTCCTTTACATTGGCCAGTACTTTCTTATCTTTAACAATTCCCACTCCGAATGTGTGGGCCGTGCTTTCTATTCCTAAGCATATCATCTTAATAAAACATAGAATCTCTAACTTTTAAAATCTTTTTGGTTTAACTGTATGTAATAAATAAGTAAAAAATTAATAAGTTCAATTATGTTTATATGGATTAATTCCTGTCCATGCAACTAGATTAGCAAAACCTACAGGAACCCAATATGATACTGAATTAGGGTTACCCATTGGTTGTACACCCTTAGGATATGTTATTAACTCTGGAATTTCACCAACTGGTTTTTTTGAGTCAGAAGTTCCGTTGATTAATTGTTCTATATATTTTTTTTTCACTGCTAGAAGTTGTCTTGTTTCCCAACTATGTTTAGCTGTTCCCATACTTTTTGCTATTTCATCTAGTCTTTTATTTAGCTTGGCATATGCTAACAACTCTATCTTTTCTGTTCCTATTATATTCTCATCATATCCAGCAGAAAGCGCAATTCCATTAAACTTTAATTCAATTAAATTCTTTTTTGATAAACCTACCTCTGTTTTAAGTTGGAAGTCTATTAAATCCTCTAGGGGTATACTATTTAATCCTTTAGGAGTGTAATGCCCTGCAGCAACATTATGATACATCCTATCGTATTCTGCAGTTGGTCCCCTGTTTGAGAACAAAATGTAACCATCACTGCTTTCACATATTGCATTTATTGCAGGAGGATTAACAAAGAACCCTTGTTTATTACCTAACAATTCCTGACCTTTTTCAATAAGTTTTTTTTTGTATTCAGGATTTTCAGCAGCTTTTAGAAGTGTTGCAGCAAATATCCCATAGTTTCCGAGTGTAACACTAACCCCTAATGGACTTAAACCTGTATAATTATATTGTATTCCTGGTCCAAATCCAAGGCCTTTTTCTCTTTTCTCTCTACATATTTCAACATATTTTTCTAATATTGATTTAACAACATCTTCAGCACCAGGTTGTATTCCAAACTCTTTAAATTTTTTTAGTGTTAGGTCTTGTTTTTTAATAGAATAATTTTTGTCTTTTGAAAGTTCTTGAACATCTTTCAAAGCTTCTTTAAGCTTATTTGCTCCTTCCATATTCCTTGATGCTTCTGGAAATATAATACCATTTGAGGGGAAAACAGTAATATTTCCATCTATGTTTTTATTTTTTATTATTGTAACATCTGGCAAAATTAAATTTCCATCATACATTCCTTTGTAAATCATATTTTCATTTATCATTTTGTCCTCTAAAATATTATATCTCTTTAGTATATATAATCATATATAAATCTTTTGATTTTATTACTATTTCTAAGTACTTAAAATATTACTTTTATTTTCTAGAAAGAAACAAAAATAAAATGAAAACAGTACATAAGCAAAGTACTATGAATATTTAATTAGAAGCAACTAAAATTTTAGGGCTAACGCTAACTAAGTTCTCATTATATTTTGAATCTAATATTTTATAGAAATAAAATAAATGAAAACCATGCATTGGCAAAGTACTAAGGACTATTGGGAACCGCGTGCTGAATGCCTCGCCGAAGCTTGGCACTTACACACCGGTCCCATTAAACGGGTCTTTTACCCGAGTCCTAAGATATCTCTTTTCAGGGCAGGCTTCGTGCTTAGATGCTTTCAGCACTTATCCCTTGGGGCGTAGCTGCCCGGCTTACCTTGTCAGATAACCGGTAGACCAGAGGCCCCGAACCCCCGTTCCTCTCGTACTAGGGGGTCCTTCCCTTCAGATATCCTACATCTCCAGCAGATATTAAACAAACTGCCTCACAGCGTTCTGAACCCAGCTCACGATCCCTTTTAATGGGTGAACACCCCCACCCTTGGCCGCTTCTGCACGGCCGGGATAGGAAGAGCCGACATCGATGTAGCAAGCAGCGCCGTCGATATGAACTCTCAGGCGCTACAACTCTGTTATCCCCGGAGTAACTTTTCTGTCATCTCTAGCCCCCATCAAGGAGGCATAGAGGTTCGCTAGACCAGAATTTCTTCTCTGGATCCCTTATTATTCGGAATCCAGTCAGGCTGACTTTTGCTCTTGCACTCTACAACGGATTTCTGACCCGTTTGAGTCAACCTTTGGGCTCTACTGATATCTTTTCAGTAGAGTGCCACCCCAGCCAAACTGTCCACCAATAGGTGTTCCGCTTTCACGGTTAGTGACGTAAATTCTAAAGGGTGGTGTCTCATTGTCGTCTACACTTAAACTAGCGTCCAAGCTTTAGCAACTTCCACCTACACTGCACATCAGAATTCACATCACAACTACAGGCTACAGTAAAGTTTCACGGGGTCTTTACTTCCCGCTGGAGATCCCTGGCTTTTGCACCAGGAAAGAATGTTCGGAGGGTTCTAATTGGGGACAGCGACGATTTCGTTACGCCATTCATGCAAGCCGTCAATCAAACGGCAAGGCATTAAGCTACCTTAAGAGAGTTATAGTTACCCCCGCCGTTTACCAGCCCTTAGCCTCCTTGAAAAGAGGTTTTAGGTACTGACACTGGGCAGACGTCACTGACTATACGCACCTTTACAGGCTAGCAGTCAGTTAAGTTTTTGTTAAACAGTCGAACCGTCTTTGTTACTGAGCCCTGCTATCGCATTTATACAAACACAAAAGCAGGGACCCCTTATACCAAAGGTACGGGGCTAATTTGCCGAATTCCCTCAATTAGATTACTCCTTCACATCTTAGGTTTCTCACCTAGGGGCACCTGTGCTGGTTCTGGGTATGATTATTCAAAATTTGTTTTGATTCCTTTTTCATGGACTCAAGGTATAAGCTAAATGATTCATAAGAACCATTCATCCTGAATTTAATCAACTTCTCATCATTGTGATACTCCATTGATTTATTTCAGTTGATACAAACGATAATTTGTATTAGCCTAACCCAAAGTGTCAGTAATCAAACTTTCGTTGCCGGATATTTGAATAGTAACGGAATATTAACCGTTTTCCCTTTCCCTTCACTCAATTTATGAGATTGGTTAGGATCAACTAACCCTTGACTAAACTATATTGTCAAGGAACCCTTGCCCCTTCGATGGCAGAGATTCTCACTCTGCTATGATCTTACTATTACCAGGATTTTCTTTCCTAACAGGTCAACATCTTCTTACGAAAATGCTTCTTCCCTATCAGAATGCCTACCTACCACGAACCTTTCGGTTGTCTACAGTATCGGTAATTAGCTTAGCCCTGTCCATCTTCGAGACCCATAACCTTGACAAGTAAGTTGTTACACACTTTTTAAAGGATGGCTGCTTCTAAGCCAACCTCCTCGCTGTCTTAGGCTATGGACATTCTTCACCCTTTAACACTTAGCTAATATTTTAGGACCTTAACTGTAGTCTGGGTTGTTCCCCTCTCGCGACTCACCCTTACGACGAGCCGCCGTTTCCCAGAATCTTTGAAGCTAAAACATTCGGAGTTGGACAGCGAACCGACCCCTTTCGAGGCCTAAATCCCCAATCCGTAGCTCTACCATTTTAGCTTTCTTATCTGAGACTTGACTACGGTCAACTTCGGTAGGAACCAGCTATCACCGGGCTCGATTGGCTTTTCACCCCTAGCCACAGGTTAGAAGAACACTTGCACGTAGAACCTCTTCAGGCCTCCACGAAGTTTTATCCTCGCTTCACCTTACCCACGGTTAGATCGCCCGGCTTCGGGTCATATCCAAGTGACTGCAGGCATGTTAATACCCTGCTCCTCGCAAGCTGCGAGCTTTTTGGTTTCCCTTAGAATACTTCTTTTAAAGAATTATTCTCGCCACTTAGATAAACTCCCTGGCACGTTATTCGAAACGCACGGCAGAACTCCTAAGAGCCCTGCCCCTCCATTACTATTAGGTTTCAGGATCTTTTAACTCCCTGTTAAGGGTTCTTTTCAACTTTCCCTCACGGTACTGTGCTCTATCGGACTCAAAATGTATTTAAGGTTAGAAGTTGATGTCTCCTAATTTCCTGCCTAGTTTCCAGTAGACAGTACTCAAGAACACGCTAAAATCTTTTTCAGTTGCCTTTACGGGGCTGTCACCCTTTATAGCTTTTCTTTCCAGAAAAATTCAAGTTCCCGAAAGAAGATAAAAAGCGGTCTTATAACACCACATCTCCTTTTTCTTTCAAAAAAGGATTCAGTTTGCCTTATACTGTTTTCAGTCGCTCTTACTAACAGCATCTCAATTGATTTCTTTTCCTGCAGGTACTAAGATGTTTCAATCCCCTGCGTTCCCCATCCTTACGGATTTAAAGTGAAGTCACATTAGGAAATCTCTGGTTCAAAGGCTACGTGCGCCTCGCCAGAGCATAGTGTAGCTTGTCACATCCTTCATCAGCATCTTGAGCCAAGTCATCCACCTAATAGTTTAATTGTACTTTGCCTATGCATGGTCTCATAATCAGGAATTAGGGCTTTCCCAACTTAACCCTTTACCCAATGTCAAACATTGGATAAAACTTATTTTTTGATAAAAATAAATATGAAATGGACCCGTCGGGACTTTCAAAGCCCCTACAATTATAGCAAGAAGCTGTTCGAACCCGAGGCCCCCGCCTTGCAAGGGCGATGCTCTACCAGGCTGAGCTACAGGCCCATATGATAATAAAAAGAGTGCATTAGTAAAATAAAAAGGAGGTGATCCAGCCGCAGGTTCCCCTACGGCTACCTTGTGACGACTTAACCCATCTCACTGAGCTTAGGTTCGGCTTAATCAAAAATATTAAGTCTCACCTAAACCCTGCTCGAGTGGTTTGACGGGCGGTGTGTGCAAGGAGCAGGGACATATTCACCGGACGATGTTGACGTCCGATTACTAGGGATTCCATCGTCATGAGGGCAAGTTACAGCCCTCAATCTGGACTAAGATAGGATTTAGAGGATTAACTTCTCCTTTCGGAGTTGTGTCCCATTGTTCCTACCATTGTTGCGCGCGTGTAGCCCAAGGGATTCGGGGCATACAGACCTATCGTAGCCTGCACCTTCCTCTGCGTTTCCACAGCAGTCCTTATAATGTGCTCAATCCTCTGAAAGAGTTGTTAGCAATTATAAGTACAGGTCTCGCTCGTTGCCTGACTTAACAGGACACTTCACAGCACGAGCTGACGACGGCCATGCACCTCCTCTCGGCTTGTTAAGTAAGGTCTTTGGCCTGACTTTCATCCTGCCGTCGCCCTTGGTAAGATTTCCGGTGTTGAGTTCAATTAAACCGCACGCCGCACCCCTTGTAGTGCTCCCCCGCCAATTCCTTTAAGTTTCAGCCTTGCGACCGTACTTCCCAGGCGGCGAGCTTATCGTCTTCACTTCGACACTGCATATTCCCGAAGAATATGCAACACCTAGCTCGCAGAGTTTACAGTCAGGACTACTCGGGTAGTTAGCAAGAAAACATCATTTGCAATTTCTTTTATTAATTCGTAAAGTAGATTTTGTAGAACAATTTACGAGCTAACTCCAGAAATCAGACATGATTTCTCGTATCTAATCCGGATTGCTCCCCTGACTTTCGTCCAATCACCGTCGAATCCGTTCTAGTCAGACGCCTTCGCCACAGTTAGTCTTCTTAGGATTATAGCATTTTACCGCTCCCCAAAGAATACCTCTGACTCCTCCCGGTTCCAAGTCTAATAGTGTCTTCTGCACGCTGTCAAGTTAAGCTTGACAATTTCACAGAAGATTTATCAAACCGGCTACGAACGCTTTAGGCCCAATAAAAATGATCACCACTTGTGGCGCTGGTATTACCGCGGCTGCTGGCACCAGTCTTTCCCACCACTTATTCTCCAAGATATTTACTCTTAAAAAAAGCTTTACAAAAAGCAAAGCACTTAGGATTCCCTTATCACACTTTCGTGCATTGTAAAGGTTTCGCGCCTGCTGCACCCCGTAGGGCTAGGGCCAGTATCTCAGTGCCCTTCTCTGGGTTATCTCTCTCAAGACCCATACTGATCTTCGGCTTGGTGGGCCATTACCCCACCAACAACCTAATCAGCCGCCAACTCATCCTTAGGCATTGCTTTTAAGGGAAAAATCGTTCCAGAAGAATTCCCCTATTTGGTGTTAGCCCCAGTTTCCCAGGGTTATCCCAAACCTAAGGTTAGATTATCGACGTGTTACTGAGCAGTCTGCCGGTGTCCCGAAGGACCCCATAACTTGCATGGCTTAGTCGAATCCTAATAGCAGTAATCTCCCGCAGGATCAACGGGTATTTTACAGATCCTGTTTAATACAAAGCTGTTATATTGGAATTTAGCTTAATCTAAGGTTTTTAAGCCTTTTTGCATTACCAAATGCACTCTTATTCATACTTAATACTTAAATGATTAAGTATACATGCTTTATGGTTAAAAAAAACCAAGAATATTGGAGATGATTGCTATTTACTTGATTAAATAAGCATATTACGGTTCTTTTTAAAGCTTTTGCTTTAAATTAGCCTATGAGTCTTTTAATCGGACTTAATGAAAAAATGAAAAGATAGCAACTATTATTTCCTTGCAGCATTCTTTCTTTTTAGTTTCTTAATTCTTTTTCTCTGCCATTTCCATCTCATCTGGCCTTTCTTCTTCCATCTGCGTGAGCTTCTTTTCATTTTTGAATATTTTCTTTTATTATTATTATTATTATAATATGCCCCGTCCGGGACTTTCGATATGATTGCGAACTTTGTATGTGCGTAACCATCTGTTCGAACCCGAGTCACCGGATCGAAAATCCGGTATGATTGGCCGGACTACACCAACGGGGCAAAATGGGCCCGCGGGGACTTTCATCATAATTTATGAATTTGAACCCCAGACCTCTGGCTTTCCTAAATTGTACCAAAAGTCGTCTTATAAGACCAGCGCTCTAACCAGACTGAGCTACGGGCCCAAAAAAACTAAAAAAAAGGAACTTTTAGGCAATATATAAAGGTTTCTATGAATGCGACAGCCGGGATTCGAACCCGGGTCACGTCCGTGGCAGGGACGTATCATACCACTAAACTACTATCGCATAAAAATGATATATTGAATTTTTGTATTTGCTACGAGCAAAGCTAGGAGTGGGACTTCAACAAAGTTGAATGTCGCACAACCTATCAAATGGGTTTCCATTTGGTTGTAATGGGCCCACCCGGACTTTCAAAGCACTTGCGAGCGAAGCGAGCTCAGTGGGCTTGAATTTTAATTCAATGCCCGCCATGCGTGCCAGCTTAGCAAGAAGCTGTTCGAACCGGGGACCTTCGCCGTGTAAAGGCGACATCATAGCCACTAGACAATGGGCCCTCATACATAAGAGAAAAAAGAATTCTATAAAAATCTTTTTATTTTATGATTCAGTTTTATAGTTTCGATATATTTATATAATCCTATTAATTCAATTTTAAAATGCAAGAGAGAATCTTTGAGCTTTTATTTGATCAGGATGAAATAACATGGCAGTCAATAATACTTGACCTCATAAAAACAGAACAGATGGACCCATGGGATATTAATATTTCATTGCTTTCACAGAAATATCTTGAGATGCTTAAGAAATTAAAGGACCTTGATTTCAGGATTTCTGGCAAGATAGTTCTTGCAGCAGCAATATTATTAAGAATTAAATCAAACAAGCTTGTTGGTGAGGACATAACAGAATTAGACAGGCTTTTGGCAGGCAAAGATTTAGAAGAATTACAGGAAGATTTCTATGATGAATTACAAAATGAATTTGAAGCTGGACAGGGTTCAATAGTCCTTGATAAGCCTTCATTAACACCAAGAACACCACAGCCAAGAAAGAGAAAAGTATCTGTCTATGACCTGATGGATGCTTTGCAAAAAGCATTGGAAGTTAAAAAAAGAAGAGTTATGAGGAGTATTCCAACAGCCAAGGTAGAGATTCCTAAGAAGTCAGTAGAAATAACAAGCATAATAAAAGAGGTTTATGGAAAAATAACAGGATTCTTTTTTAAAAACAAAGACAGAATGTTAACATTTACAGAATTAATTCCTTCTGGTAGCAAAGAGGATAAGGTCTTAACATTTATCCCTTTATTGCATTTAACAAACCAGAGGAAAATTAATTTATTGCAGAAAGAGCATTTTGGTGAAATTGAGATAATGCTAAATAAATTAAGTGCAGAAAAACTTATTAATGAAGAACTAAATTATAATAAAAAAGAAATAAGGCCTGAGCAGTATTTTGTATTTAACAGTGGGATAAGGGTAAAAAATTTAAGGGAATTGGCTGAACAATTAAATAAGGTTAATAAGAAAACATTTAAACATCATGTAAATAATAAAAAAAATGATTTCAGCAATTGGATAGAAAAGGTTTTTAATGAAAAAAAATTAGCTGATGAGTTAAGGGGAATAAAAAGCATTGAAGAAACAAAAAGTAAAATTTTGGAATATATAGGTTAGGTGGTTTATTATGGTAGATGATCAAAAAGAATTACAAAAAATGTATCTTGAGCTGCAGTTACTTGATGAGCAGATGAAGCAAGTGCAGAAGCAGGCAATTGCATTAGATGAACAACTGATTGAGTTAAACAATACATTGCAGGCTTTAGATGATTTCAATAAAACAGAAATTGGAACAAATATTCTTGTTTCATTAAGTCCGGGGATATTTACAAGTGCAGAGCTTAAAAATAATAAGGAACTTTTTGTTAATGTTGGGAATAATATCATTGTAAAAAAGAATGTTGCTGAAACAAAGGAACTGCTTAAAAAAAGATTGGATGCAATGAATAAATACAGAGATACAGTTCTTGTTGAATTGCAAAAGATGAATGCAAAGGCTGTAAATATTGAGCAGGAAATAAACAAAAAAATTCAAAGCAAGGGGTAAAAGATGTTTAATTTCTTTAAAGATAAATTCAAAAATGTTTTGTCAAAATTTTCAAAAGAAGTTGAGGAAGAAATAGAGGAAGCTCCAAAACCAGAGGAAATCAAAGAGGAAGTTAAAGAAAAACCAGTTGAAGAGAAAGAAGTTAAAGAAGAGTCTAAAGAAGAAAAGGAAGAAGTTAAAGAAAAAGAGGAAATTAAAGAAGAACTAAAAGAACCTAAAGAAGAAGAAAAAGAAGAGATTAAAAAAGAAGCTGAAGAAGAGAAAAAAGAAATTAAAGAAGAGGAAATTGAGAAAGTTGAGGAAATTGAGGAGCCTGAAGAAAAACCAGAAGAGTCTGAAGAAGAACCTGAAAAGAAAAAAGGATTTTTTCAAAAGATAACAGAGGTTATATCCAAGAAAGCACTTTCTGAAAAGCAGTTTGATGAATTATTCTTTGAACTAGAAGTTGTATTAATGGAGAATAATGTTGCTGTTGAAGTAATTGAAAAAATAAAACAGGACTTAAAGCAGGAACTTGTTGAGAAACCCATCCTACGAAGAAAAGTCAAGGATATAATAATTGAAACCTTAAAAAAATCATTGGATGAGCTATTTAATGTTGATAAAATAAATCTTGTTGAAAAAGCAAAGGAGAAAAAACCATTTGTCATATGCTTTGTTGGGATTAATGGTTCTGGCAAAACAACTACAATAGCAAAAATATGCAGACTGCTTCAAAAAAATAACCTTAATTGTGTTCTTGCAGCAGCAGACACTTTCAGGGCAGCTTCAATAGAGCAATTACAGATTCATGCTGACAAGCTTGGTGTGAGAATGATAAAGCATAACTATGGCTCTGACTCAGCAGCTGTTGCATATGATGCAATAAAATATGCACAAGCCAAAAAACAGGATGTTGTCTTAATAGATACTGCCGGAAGGCTTCATTCAAATGTTAACCTGATGGATGAAGTTAAAAAACTGGTTAGAGTTGCAAAGCCAGACTTAACACTTTTTGTTGGGGAAAGCATCACAGGGAATGACTGTGTTGAACAAGCCAAAAAGTTCGATGAGATAGTTGGAATAGATGGGATCATACTAACAAAATCTGATGTTGATGAAAAAGGAGGGGCTGCAATATCTGTTTCTTATGTTACAAAAAAGCCGATTCTTTATCTTGGCGTGGGACAGGAGTATGATGACCTAAAAGAGTTTGACCCAGAGCTTATTATATCTGGAATTGGATTATAGAAACATTTAAATAAACATAATTCTAAATTAATATAAAACATTTTAAGAGGTGCTAATATGGTTGATTTTGGAGGAGCAATAAAAAGGCCTTTTACAGACTTTAAGAAACTTGGTATTGGAATACTAATTTATTTTGTGGCAGTAATACCTTTTATAGGATGGTTGATTTCTTTTTTCATTACAGGTTATGGGATTGAATGTGCAAAAACAGCTATGAAAAAAGATTATAAGCTTCCAGAATGGACTGATTGGGGCAACCTTTGGGTTAATGGAATTCTTTACTTATTTATAGGACTGATTTATATGATTCCATTAGCGCTTATTGGAGCATTTACAATTGGTTCTGCACTAATAAAAAATTGGGTATTATTTACTGCTGAGAATCCTGATCCTGTTGCTTTAGCAGCAGCTTTTGGAGGAAATTCAGTAACCTTATTATGGATTTTGTTGTTATTGTTTTTAATCATGATAATCACTGTTTATGTATTGCCCATGGCAATAATGAGATTTGTTGCAACTGGAAAATTTGGCGACGCCTTTAATCTTAGAGAAGTTTTCAGAAAAGCATTCACTTCAAAGTATTTTGTTACAGTTATTTTATTGTGGGTTTATGTTTTTGCAATACTAATAGTTACTTCTTTACTCTATGTTATTACAGCAATTACATTTATACTGCCCTTGATAATAACAGCTGTCATTGGTTTTGTTATTACAATAACCTCAATGACAGTCTTTGGAGAAGTATATTCAGAAATCAAATAAAAATTTTTATTTTTACTTTTTTTACTTTTATTCAAATTCTAACTAATTTTAGAAATATTTAAATAAGGTCGGGGTTATTATCAGCTAAGAGGTGATATTATGAAAAAAATATTTGTTTTATTTATTGGCTTGTTCTTATTAGGTTCAATGGTTTTTGCTGCTCAAGGTGACACTAATGAGCCTGCTACTGGTCAGGATGCAAAACCAGGGGTTACATCACAAGGCCAGCAGGGAACAAATGGGACTGAAAACCCTGAAGACACAGGACAAGGCCAGCAGGTGCAGGATGAAGAGGGGACACAAAACCAAGGCGAAGCTACACAGATAATGAATCAGCAGAGACAAGAGTTGAAGGCACAGACAAAAACACAGCTTAAGGAAATGGTTCAGCAAAAGCAACAATTGATGGATCAAGAGTTTGAAGGAAAAAGTGAAAAAGAGCAGAAGGTTTATCAAAATCAAAATCAGGTTAGATTAGCTGTACATTCACTTCTTGCAATGGAAGATTTAGTCGGTGGTATTGGTAAAGAAGTATCACAAGTTGCAAAGCAGTTCAATAATTCAGTTCAGGCAACAATAAATGCAGAAGAAAAAATACA
>Ga0307992_1001652_pt1 | contig 13123 bp, 15 predicted proteins | sample EllFjometagen133_FD_203162 | JGI IMG/M metagenome (GOLD analysis project Ga0307992, IMG submission 203162) | Marine microbial communities from Ellis Fjord, Antarctic Ocean - #133 | ecosystem: Environmental > Aquatic > Marine > Unclassified | place: Southern Ocean | collected 2014-10-08
ATTATAATCAAAATATTCTCCTAAAATTATTTTAGCCGTATCTTCAACTGATGTATCGACATAATTATTATAATTTTTTTCCTGATATCCAGAAACATTTAAAATTTCTTTTTTAGCAATATTATTGTCCAACTTCTTCCCTAGTGCCCAATATGCCGCCATTAAACTAACCGCCTCCTCACATCCATTCTGTTGCCTAGCATCATCCCATTCGCCATATGGAGCCTGAGATGTAAATGGAACCTCATTATATATAATACGCTTTTCAATAATATTTTCTTCCTTGTCCACCAAAGCTTCAGTGTGGGAGAGTTTAATTTCAATAACACCACTCTCTTTTACTTTCTCTCTCTTTATTGTTTCATTACTATCATTATCTCTATCTCTATCTATATAATAATTAATCAAACCAAAGTCATCAACATTGGTATATTTAATAATGCCGAAAACACTTATGATACTTAAAATAAAAATTATAACTATTCTTAACATAATTCATACAAAAAGGGTCCGAACAAGGACCCTTTTTAACTTTCTCGCCTCGCCGAAGATTTAGCGTAGGCGGGTTACTATTTTACTATTTACTGATTCTACAACCAAGTAACACAGGCCACCTTATCATCCTTGTCTTTGAACCTCATAATCTTTACGCCTTGCGTATCTCTGCCTAACTTATTAACAGCTTTGAAAGGTATTCTAATAACTTGTCCTTTTTCTGATATCATCACCAAGTCCTTTTCTTTCATTGCCTCAGCGTTCATGATATAAGCATTAGTTATTCGACCAGTCTTAGCTGTTACCTTGGCTGTTCTTATACCAGAGCCACCTCTATTTTGTACTTTGTAACTATCCATGTTTGTTCGCTTACCAAATCCTTGTTCCATCACTGTCATAACTTGAAGTTTTTTAACTTTCTCTGGTTTAAATATTCCCATACCAACAACCGTGTCTTCTTTCTTAAGTCTCATACCATGCACTCCAGCTGCTCCTCTACCCATATCTCGAACATCAGTTTCTTTGAATCTAATTGCTTGACCATTAGCTGTGATAAGCTGAACCTGATCTTTTCCATTTGTTGGCTTTGCCCAAATAAGCTTATCATCATCCTTGATTTTGATAGCAATCAATCCGGAACGTCTTACGTTCGCAAAAGCTTCTAGTTTTACTTTCTTTACCAATCCTTTTTCAGTAGCAAAGAATAAATATTTACTTTCACCAATTTTATCTAATGGCAATATTGAAGTAATTTTTTCTTCTCCTGGTAATTGTAAAAAATTTACAATCGGAGTTCCTTTAGCGGTTCTTGATGTTTGTGGTATTTCATAAGCCTTCAATTGGAAAACTCTACCCTTGGTAGTGAAGAAAAGAATATCAGTATGCGTCATTGATGTAAACATAAATTCAACCATATCTTCCTCTTTGGTAGTCAAACCAATTACACCCTTTCCGCCACGAGCTTGCACTTTGAAAGTATCAGGAGTCAATCTCTTTATATAACCATCTCTAGTCATCATCACAAATGCTTCTTCATTTGGAACCAAATCTTCTATATTAAAATCTTTTACGCCATGAGCAATTACTTGAGTTCTTCTTTCGTCACCAAATTTTTCTTTTATACCATTTATCTCCTCTTTGATAATACCTTTTATTCTAGTAGCAGATTTCAAAATAGCATTAAACTCTTTTATTAGTTTCTTTTTCTCTTTTAGCTCGGTGTCTATTTTAATTCTTTCTAAGTTAGCCAAGCTTTGCAGTCTCATCTCTAGAATTGCGATAGACTGAATTTCGGATAATTTAAATTTTTTCATCAAACTAACTTTCGCCACTTCTTTGTCTTTTGAAGCTTTTATAATTTTAATTACCGCATCAATATTATTTAAAGCGATCATCAAGCCTTCTAGAATATGAGCTCTAGCCTTGGCCTTATCTAGTTCATATTGAGTTCGACGTTTTACTACTTCTTCTCTGTGCTTTATATATTCCTCCAAAACCATTTTCAATGTCAAAACTTTTGGCTGAATTCCATCAATAAGCGCTAACATATTAACATGAAAAGTATCTTGAAGTTGTGTATGCTTATACAAGCTATTTAAAATCTTTTTTGGATATGTATCTTTTTTGAGCACTACAACTATTCTCACTCCATCTTTATCTGACTCATCACGCAAGTCTCTAATACCTTCTATTTTTTTGTTTTTAACAAGATCAGCTATCTTCTCAACCAAATTAGCCTTGTTGACCTGATATGGTACCTCTGTAATAACAATCTGAAAAGTACCACTTTTTCTTTCTTGAATCTCAGCTCTGCCTCGCATTACTATACCGCCTCTACCAGTTGCATAAGCCTGTAAAATATCTTTTTTATTATAAATAACACCGCCAGTTGGAAAATCAGGTCCAGTAACATGCTCCATCAAATCTTCGACTGTTGCTTCTGGCTTCTCGATTAAAAGATTAATAGCATTAATTAATTCTGTTAGATTGTGAGGAGGAATATTTGTGGCCATACCAACCGCAATTCCCATAGTTCCATTCAAAAGAAGATTTGGAAGCTTGGCAGGCATTACTCTTGGCTCCTTTTGTGAACCATCATAATTTGGTATAAAATCAACTGTATTTTTCTCAATATCAAAAAGAATTTCCTCGGAAATTGCAGACATCTTAGCCTCGGTATAACGCATAGCCGCTGCATTATCCCCGTCCATCGAGCCAAAGTTTCCCTGACCTTTAACCAACATATAACGCATAGAAAAATATTGCGCCATACGAACCATTGAATCATAAACGGCTGTATCTCCATGAGGATGATACTTACCCAAAACCTCACCAACCACATTAGCTGATTTTCTAAATTTAGCACTTGATTTCAAGCCAATACTCCACATAGCATAAAGAATTCTTCGATGAACAGGCTTCATGCCGTCTCGAACATCTGGTAAAGCACGACTAACGATCACACTCATAGCATAATCTAAATAAGATTTGCTCATCTCTTCAACAATTGGTTGATCCTGAACTAATCCGTATTCTGTTTTTTCTTGACCATTAACTATTTTTCTTGGAATATCTGCCCGTGCTGAGCCCGTCGAAATATCTTCTCCGCTTGAATCAGATTTTACCACTTCTGGAATAATAACTTCTTCTTTTTTACTAAGCTTCTTTTTCGCTAATTTAGCCCGTGCTGAGCTTGCCGAAGCAACTTCTTTTTTAATAAAAGATTTTTTAGGAGCTTTAACTTTTTCTTTTCCTGCCTTGCCGGCAGACAGTTTGTCTTTCTTATTTTTTATAACTTTCTTTGCCATATTATAATATTCTATTTAACTAATTATTTTTCTTCGTTATTTAATTTTATTTCCAATTCTTCGATTTTTATTTTCAACTCTTCTATTTCGTCCTTGGTAAGTTCGCTACTAGAAGCATTTTCAGAATCAACTGTATTATTTAAATTACTTTCTACTTTTATTTCATTCCAATTTGTTTTAAATTCATTTATTGTCTTACTCAGCTCATTAGTCGTTTCTCTCCATTCAAAACCAGCCGGTTCATTCTCGCCTTCAACACTTTTGAAAACAGTCTTCATATTAAAAACCCACAAAGTAAGAATCAACGCCATAAAAAAAGTTACCCCAGACCACATAATAAGTCTCTTGTCTTTTTCTATTCTTTCTTTTGCAAATAATTCATCCTCTGCCTTATTTGAAGTGGTCGTTTTTTTAACTGATTTATTAATCCTGCTTTTTGATTTTTTATTTTGAATTTTTTTCCTCCTAGGCATACTAAATTATATTAATAATTTATTTTCCAACTTTGAGAACAACTAACTCCATTTCATCCTGTGGTAAGTCTTTTTTACTTATCTTTAATCTATCTTCTTCAGTTGGCTTAACTCCCATTTCTTTTACAAACTTTTCTACGCCTTCGATATCAAGTTTTAATCCAGGAATTTTGTAGTGCATTGGAATAACCATTCTAGGTTCAACCTGAGAAACAACCTCCACGGCTTTTTTAGCATCAATTGTATATTTCCCACCAACTGGTATCAACAAAATATCAGCTCCTACTAATTTCTCTAGTTGTTTATCATCCAAGACATGACCCAGGTCACCTAAATGAACGATAGTTATATCATCTATCTCTATTCTATAAATAATATTCTTCCCTCTCTCTGCACCTTGCTTTTCATCATGATAAGCTTCAACACCTTCTACCATGATGCTCTTTATGTCATATTCTCCAGCTGTAGTTATAACAAAAGGAGCACCGCGCAGGGCTTTAACGTTATTATGATCTTCATGGTTATGACTCACCGTAACAATATCAGCTTCAAAGTTTGGCACTTTTAAACCATATTTTTTATCAAACGGATCGGTTACTATTGTAACTCCATCTGTCCCTATTTTATCTTGAATTTTGAAGCAAGATTGACCCAACCAAGTTATTATCATATTATTATATTTTATTTAATATTAGCTAAATTATTTTTAATTAAAACAAAAAAGGAAGCTCTAAATCCTTATATTAATTATATAAAACCTGACATTAACTGTCAACTAATTTTAGCTTAATTATTATTACAAAAAGACACATCTACAAACTTACCTTTTATAAAAATGATGGTAAATATAATTAAATTAATACTTAAAATTTTAAAACCAACCGGGGTTTGGGGTGAGACACTGAGCGCCCTTGCTAGACGCTACTTTGTAGCAATTGGCGCTATAGCAAATTGTTCACCCCAAAAGTTTTTGTTTCTTTTTGCTTACAAAAAGAAAGCCCGCGGTAGCGACTCACACCAATATCAATCATTCACATTCCAATTGATCACCCCTGGATTCCGGGTCAAGCCCGGAAAGACAAAAAACAAAGGGGTTTGACCGCTTTAAAAACGGTCAAACCCCTACTATCTTATCAAATTTTTTATCTAGAAAATAATTTATCCATACTTTCCTCTTCATCTTCGTCGTCGTCTTCTTCAACATCCTCAGACTCATCACTATCCTCTTCACCATCCTCAGACTCATTTTCTTCTTCCATATCTTCATCATCAACTTCTTCTTCACTATCTTCCTCTTCCTCCTCATCCTCTTCTTCATTATCACTTTCCAAATACTCATCTGGCTCAACTGCATCTTCTCTGGAATGAATACTTACACCAGCTACACCCTGCTCAGTCATAGCTTCATATTGCTCCTTGCTAATTAATATCTCTCTAGGCTTGGATCCATTGGCTTGACCCACCATTCCTCTCTCTTCTAAAATATCCATGAGCCTTGCCGCTCTGGCATAGCCGATACTCAAACGTCTTTGCAATAGCGAAGCCGAGGCCTTGCCCATATTGATAACTATCTCCTTTGCTTCTTCGTAAAGCTCATCATCACCACCAGAATCTCCATGCAAACCAACACCACCAATACCTTTAACTTTTTGTCTTTCAGTTACTCCATCGATATACTCAGTTTCTCCACCATGCTCTTTTATATAATTTGTAATCCTTCTAATCTCTTGATCGCTCAAAAATGCACCTTGAATTCTCTTTGGTTTGGAAATTTCAGCTGTTATAAAAAGCATATCTCCTTGTCCAAGAAGCTTTTCTGCTCCTAGAGAGTCGAGGATAGTCTTGCTGTCTACTCCACTAGCTACGGAAAAAGCAATACGAGCTGGCATATTAGCCTTGATTAAACCAGTAATAACATCCACACTAGGCCTTTGAGTGGCTAAAATCAAATGAATACCAACCGCACGAGCCATTTGAGCGAGTCTAATAATAGAGCCCTCAATATCCTTGACAGCTACCACCATTAAATCAGCCAACTCATCAATTATAAAAACTAAATAAGGCATCTTTTCTTTAGCACTGATGTTATACGAGGCAATGTCACGTTTTCTTGCTTTGGACAGCATATCAAATCTTCTATCCATTTCATTCAGACACCATTTGAGTGCATTTATTGTCTTGCCAACATCTGTAATAACAGGAGTAAGAAGATGGGGAATATTATTGTAAACCGGTAACTCAACTCGCTTTGGATCTACCATAATGAACTTCAGATCATCAGGGTTATTCTGATAAAGCAAGCTCACGATAATTGAATTCAAGCAAACTGATTTACCAGAATTAGTCGCACCAGCCACAAGCAAATGAGGCATTTTAGAAAGATCATATTGCCACACCTTGCCAGACACGTCTTTACCAAGGGCAAGCATTAGATTGTTTTTTCTATTCTTAAATTCTTTATTTTCCAATACTTCCTTTAGACGAACTATTGCCTTGGTTTGATTTGGCACCTCTATACCCACCAAAGCCTTGCCTGGAATAGGAGCTTCGATTCTAATAGGATGAGCGGCAAGGGCTAGGGCTAGATCATTATTTAATGTAGTAATACGAGAAAGTTTGATGCCCTCAGATGGCTTAAATGTATACTGAGTAACAGTCGGACCAATGCTCACTTCTCCCATCTCAACTGGTATATTAAAATTCTCAAGAGTCTTCTGAATTACTAATTGATTATTCTTTACATCACCGCTATTTGGTTTACCAGTTTTTCCATTCAAAAGATTTATAGGAATATTTATTTCAACATTGCTTGGCTTAAAAACCTTTCCATCATCCTCTTTTGACGCTTCAGCGCCTGTTTCCATAAATTCAGGTTGGTCACTAACTTCAGTTTTGGAGAATTGCTCCTCCTCCTCAACCTCATCTTCTTCCTCGGATTCTTCCTCCTCGATTTCCTCCTCTTCTTCAAATTCCTCCTCTTCTTCATCTTCATCTTCTTCGTCTCTTTTACTAAAAAGCCTAGAAAATAAAACCTTGAAAGGATAAAAAATCTTAGCAAACATACTTTCTGATCCGATAAGCGCCGCCAGTGTTGTCTCAAACATTAACATCAAAGAAATAATTAGAATTCCAACTATTACCATTATGCTTCCCCAAAAACCTAATATCTTATGGAAACCAAATGCTAAATAATATCCCATAAACCCACCGCCAATACCCTCAGCTGCCATTTCCCTCCATTCACCAAATGGTATAAAATAATGCAAAACTGATTGAAAAGATATTATAAACAAAAACATCCCGAGATAATTAATACCTCGAACATAATATTTATCTTCATTAAACAAAAAGAAAACCAAGGTGAGAAGTAAAATAGGAAAAAACCATTTACCCCAACCAAAAACTAGAGCCAAGCCTAATTCTAAATAATCCCCAACAACTCCACCACCTCCAAATAAACTCAATCCACATAAAACACCAAACACAAGAAGTAATATCATAAATATACCCTTCTTGATATCCGGATCGAGATCAATCTTTGGTAAAGCAATATAATCTAAAGCTGTTTTTTTCCTTCGTTTATATTTTCTTCTTTTAACCATATATAATTACTAAATTGTAAAATAAGTTAAACAAAGGGACATTTATCCCCTTATCTTTTCATTGTATCATAGTTATTTTATTTGATAAATATATAAAAATAATCTTTATTTCCCCCTCTCCTTTATAAGGAGAGGGTTGGGGTGAGGTAAAAATTCAAAAATCAACCGACCAGTTTTTTTATTTTCTATGGATATTTATATGTTTGCTAATGTTAGTAAGGTGTTTTATAATGTATATGTAATCAAATCATTCCCTGATTACACATTATTAATTTTATTTTAACTAACTTTAAACATAAAAACAACAAGTTCGCATATAACTTGTTATATGAAATTCTTCTTCTTTTTTATAAATTAATTTAAGAATATGAAAATAGATTGGCAATCAATAAACAATCAACCATCAAAAAAATATACTTGTGGTTACTGTGGTCAACCCTTAGCATCAGAAAAGGGTTGGCATGCTGTAAACAGAGGTACTGGAAAGCCTGTATTTTATATTTATATTTGCCACCAATGTGATAAACCAACGTATTTTGACGAATACAGCAAACAAACACCTGGTGTAATTTTTGGAAATGAGGTTAATGATATATCTGACGACGAAGTAAAAAACCTTTATAGTGAAGCCAGAAAATGTACTAACAATAACTCTTTTACAGCTTCGGTACTTTGCTGTCGCAAATTACTTATGCATGTTGCCGTATCAAAAGGTGCTAAAAAAGGTTTAAAATTTATTGAATACGTAGAATTTTTATCAGACAAAAATTTTATACCACCAGATGCTAAGGATTGGGTTGACCACATTAGAAAAAAAGGTAATGAGGCCAATCACGAAATCAAAATAATGAGCAAAGAAGACGCTCAAGATCTTATTTCCTTTTCTGAAATGTTGCTTAAATTAATTTATGAATTTCCAGCTAATATAAAGAAGAAAAACATCACATAACAAAGTATATCTGGCTACGCCAGTAAAATAATATATTAGCACTTAATTTTAATATGAAAAAAATAATCAAATATTTACCATTTTTAATATTTATTATTGTTCTAATACTTCTTGTTTTACATTTATTTAACCTTGGTACAGTTAATATAGATAATACAACCATCTTGCTTGTCGTTTTACTATTTGTTGTACCATTATCTGGCTCACTTAAAAAAATAAAATTCGGTGAATTTGAAGCTGAAATTCAGCTAGAGGAAGTAAAAAAAATCGAAACCGAAGTTAGGGATATACCAAAAGACGATAATGATTCTCCTTACGAAATTGACAACACAATAGATAGTATTTTTTCTGCTTTGGAAAATAACTATGTATTAGCTTTAGCAAAATTAAAAATAGAGTTGGAAAAAATTATTTTTAAAATTATTTTTACTCAAGAAGAAGATTTTCATAAAAAAACTTTACATTCAGCAATACGTTATTTATATAGTCACGAAATTATCAACAAACAAATCATTGACCCAATAAAAAAAGTTATATCTATATGTAACAGAGCAATTCATGGCGAAAGTGTCAAAAAAAGTACTGCGGAATCAATTATAAACATTGGGGTTGATTTATTGAAAAAACTACATAACACTTTCTATTCTCTAACAAGTAAACCATCATCATCTGAAGAAATCTCGCCGAAACAAAGAGATGTTTTCATGAATTCCAAATACCACATTACAACCGTTATACCAGTTGTTGACGGACCCTATATTAACAAATATACATTTAATCAAAAACAATTAGATCAATTTCTTGATAATTATGACGAATTTGCCGAATTTTTAGTAGAGATAAAAAAAATAGAAAATTAAGGGCTAATATATTCTTTTACTGGCTCCGCCCAAATTTTTGAAATGATTATAAATTTTATAAGGTATTTCAAAAACTTCAGATATACTAAACGTTATATGAAATATATGTTTTTATTAAAGAGAAAATTTAATTTTAAAAAAACAAACTTATGAAAAAAATCTTTCGAGTTATCATTTTTGTGACAGCTATAGCATTAAGTGGTTGCGGGTTAAAAACCGATAATCAGATTAATAAAATAAATAGCCAAACGGATAAAACAAAAGAAGTTACTGAAAAAAATAATCAACAAAAAAATATTGAAAAAAATAATGTGGCCAAAGCGATAAAAACTTCCATAGAAGCAATGCTTCAATCTGGTAACCAGATAAGCTGTAAATTCACCACTAGCGATTATGATAATGGGACTATTTTTATTTCTGGTGAAGGCAAACAGTTACTTATAAAAATTGAACCAGGTAATATTTCTAATGTTGGAGTTGGCGGAAATATGATTTTTATAAATCTACTTTTTGATTTTGAAAAAAATATCACTTACTCTTGGACTGAAAATTCAGAGAGTAGAACATCAGGCCAAAACAGCGTAAGCAAAACAAGCCTAGATAATTTTATGAATAAATATGGTAAAGATAACTCTAAACCAGGGATAAGTCTTAAAAAAGAGTTTGATTATTATTGCAGTTCTTGGGATATGGATCCTAAATTAATTGATCCATTTAGTCCACCTAAAAATTCTGATTTTATCGATAAAAATGATATGCAAGAAGTAATAGAAAATTTGACTTCTAATCTAAAAATGTAATAATTTTATAATGAAAAAAATATCACACTTTTTTAAAAGCATTATATCACTGTTTCTAAAAATAATTATTGCTATTATGGTGGGATTAGGTTCAAGCCTTGGTAATAAACCAATAAAAATTGAAAAAAAAGAAAATAAAAATATTAGCGCAAACAAATAAAATTTTTAATTTACATCCGATAACAAACGATATACGGCCACAGAAATACATCTATCTTAATACTTTCTCTTTCACTCCGTTCAAAGAGAAATAATAATTAGGAGTATACATTTCTTCCGACCCAAATTTTGAAAATAATTATTAATTATATAAGGAATTTTCAAAAACTTCGCATCATGCGGAAATGTTATATGAAATAATATTTAAATACTATTTTTAATCTAGATTATAATATAGATTAAAATCTATATTTCTTTTCACGATAATAAAAAAATATGAATAAACCAAATATAAAAGAAATAGATACAATACGTAAATCTGGCTTTCGACCAGGAGTTGTTGGGTGCTTTTTAAACGATAAAAAAATACTTTTTCTTTTTAAAGAAGAATACGATCTATGGCAATTACCACAAGGGGGAATAGACAATAAAGAGTCTATTGAGCATGCTATAATAAGAGAAATGACCGAAGAACTAGGAGAAAAATTTACGGCTTCGATGAAAATACATTCTTTTGTTTGTGAAAATAAAATTGAATTTCCCAATCGTTCTAAAAATGCACGCAATTTAAAAACTGATAACAATGAAGAAGTCTTCATGGAAGGAAAAAAGTATTATTTTATTGCAATTAACACAAATATTACTAATTTAAATATAAATGAAACAGAATTTGATGACTATAAGTGGCTAAACTATAGTTCAGCAATAACTCTTTCCGAAACAATTCATCAAAAAGGCAAACGAAGAGTAACGATTGATGCAATAAACACACTACATAGTTCTGGTTTGTTATAAATAAATTAAATTAATTATATGAAAAATAAAACTCAAATATTTATAATCCATGGTGGAAACACACATAAAAGCCAAAAAAACTATTTAAACTATTTAAAAAATAGAAATATAAAAATTGAAAAAAAAATTAAATGGCATGATGATTTTATTTATAAAAAATTAGATAACAAATTTGATATAATAAAACCTAGAATGCCGTTACAAGATAATGCCGAGTATGAAGATTGGAAAATTCATTTTGAAAGACACTTTCCTTATCTAAAAAACAATATTATTTTAATAGGTATATCATTAGGGGGAATTTTTTTAGCAAAATATTTATCAGAAAATAAATTTCCAAAAAAGATATTATCTACTTATCTAATTGGCGCTCCGTATGATAACACCCTTCCAGGAGAAGACTTGGTAGGAGGCTTTAAACTCAAATCAGATTTATCATTACTCGAAAAACAAACAAAAAATCTTTATCTTATGTTCTCAAAAGATGATAATGTCGTACCAGTGAATCAGGCTAAAAAATATAAAAAAAAACTTAACAATGTAAACATAATAATCTACGAAAGTAAAAATGGACATTTCCAAATATCAAAATTTCCTGAGATTATTGAGATAATTAAGGGGGATATTAGAAAATAATTATTATGAAAAAAAGAATTAAATTTCGATGGAGCAGTATCAAGGATGTTCATGTTGCCAAAAACATAAGCGATATCTCTATTATTGACTCGCATCTTTGGGCTAGAGATCATCATGATGTATCTAATTACCTAAAAAAGGATTAATTCTTTTTGCTAGAAAAGGAAACAAGCTTATTGGTTGGTTAGTGGTGCAACCACTCTCACTTAATTGGGTACGCTTCAACGTAGTATATGTTCATAACAAATTCAGAAACAAAGGTATAGCAAAAAAGATGATGAAAAAAGCTTTGTGGAAATATAGAAAAAAAACTATTTATTTATCAATTACTAATAATAAAATATTAAATAGAATTAAAAAATCTGGCTTCAGACCAATAAAAATACATCGCCTACCTACTACTATACTTTTAGAGATTTTTAAAGAAACTTTTAAACTAAAAACATTATTTGGAAACTTGAAAATAGTTATAAATCATAAAATACACAATCTCGTGCGTTTTCCAAAAAAATAAAATATGATTCCTATAGAATTTTTTAGACAATTTCGTTTTGGTGGTTATGCAATTTTTGATTTTGTTGTATCATTTTTAGGAATATACTTGCTCGCTCCCTTATTATCAAAATTATTTAGAAAACTCGGACTAGATATACCGAGATTGAGCTGGATATACTTCACTTTACCTATAGGCATTATTTCTCACATCCTCGTTGGAAACATAACTCCTATGACCCGAGATTTTCTAGATCTGCATGATCACTATATATTGAAAATAATAATCTTGGTTCTGCTAGTTCTAGGAATTAAGGGAATAAAAAAAATTAAAAAATAAAATAATGAAAAAAGATTTTGAATTTCTATATCCTGGCAAGCTCATCAATAAAGACCTTGAACTAGTTTTAATAAAAAAGACACCAGCTAACGAAGAAAAAAAATATTTTTCAGCCTATAAATTTGAAATGAGGCATAAAAAAACAAATGAAAAAATGGGTCATATTGATTTACGCATAAGCAATAATGAAATAATAAAATATATTGGGCATATCGGATATGGTGTTGATGAGAAATTTAGAGGCAATCGCTATGCATCTCGAAGTGTAAAACTACTATTTACACTTGCTAAAAAACATGAGCTAAACCCTCTTTGGATAACATGCTATCCTGAAAATATACCTTCTAAAAAAACTTGCAAATTCGCTGGCGGTAAATTAATAAAAATTTCTGGCCCACCAAAAAATAACGAACGATACAAAAACAATCGTGAAAAATGTCAGTATAAATTTAATTTATAAATTATAAACCTCAATGGATACAACATTAAATATTTTTAATAAAAAAACATTCCAAAATATCTTGTTACCAGAACAAGATTTTAGTGACAAAGAGTTCATAGATTGCACATTCAAGAAGTGTGATTTTAGTGGATCTAATTTTTCTAGATCAGTTTTTGTGGACTGCTTATTTATTGATTGTAACCTCTCAAATATAAAGGTTAATGATTGTGGTTTCCAAAATGCAAGTTTCGAAAATTGTAAATTAACTGGAAT
>Ga0307992_1001653_pt1 | contig 13120 bp, 24 predicted proteins | sample EllFjometagen133_FD_203162 | JGI IMG/M metagenome (GOLD analysis project Ga0307992, IMG submission 203162) | Marine microbial communities from Ellis Fjord, Antarctic Ocean - #133 | ecosystem: Environmental > Aquatic > Marine > Unclassified | place: Southern Ocean | collected 2014-10-08
TTTGTTATTACAACTGTAGATGTTATTCCAACTCAATCTGCTACTTCAATTAATATTGTATCTTCATAGAATCTTTCAGTGATTCTTTCTTGAGGTATTTTACCATCTGTTAGTAATGTATAACTTCCTACATTAAATGTATTAGGTTCATTATTTATTCCAGTTCCTAATTGAATAGAATCTGTATCAGTAGCTACTGCCATATATCCTAGTGCTAGTGATCTTAGTGCTTGTGCACTTGCTTGATATCCGATTCCTATTGAACCAGCTCCAACAACCACCGCCGTGTTGCGGCCTAAAGGATTTATAGCATTGTCCGTTTGTGGAAGTAAATTATTCCAAATACGTGTTGCAGATTCGTTAATATTATCGGCTGTAAGTGTAACGTCTCCAGTAATTGGTTCTATTGTATTTATTGATGTTACTGAATTAGGGTTTATATATTCAGTTCAAGTACTGGCTAATACATTATAAACTCATGTAGATCCGTCAGCATTAAGCCTCGATATAACATTACCAAAAACAGTAAGAATTATATAACCATTAGTTGTTGATTCTAGTCTATAGATTCCGTCGTCTAATATTCCGTCTATAAGAGTCGTAATATTTTCTTCTGAATATCCATCTCCGTCATCAAGAATTTGTATTGATAGATATGGAGTAATTGTATTTGTAACCGTTTGTTTGTATGCTTGAAATTCGATATCTGATGCGATATCTCCTAATCCCATATTATCTATCTGAAGTTTAGTATATATATTATCTCTAAGAGTTGATACTGATAATGCTGTTGCTAAAGGAAGTATTAAGTCGTTAATTTCAGTCTTATTGTAATAGTTATCTCCAAGAATTACATTTTCTCATTCTTCAATGATAGTACTCATTTCAATAGCAACTTTAGCTTCTAATGTAGTATCATAAGTTTCTGTAATTGTCAAAGCTGCAAGTGCATTAGTCGTTGCTGTATTATAATTTATATTATTTAGTGTTAATAGGCTTTTTATATCTGTTAGTTGAGTAGATGTTTGATCTGTTATTAATGTAATTACTTGATTTGCTGTTAAACTTTCGCCCCCTGTATATGGAACTTTAACGCCAAGAGCATTACCAACAAATATTTCACCAGTATTTCATGCAAAATAAATTGCCATGTCAATCGTTTCAGCTTGTTGTATTTCAGCATAGGTTCCTCGATATATTTTAAGCTCGGTTCTAAGTATATTCATGTTATATTCACTCTCCTTATACTATAGCCGCAGCTATTTTTGCATCGATTTCTGCTTCGGTTAAGATTATACTAAACTTCTCATTTTTATATAATCACAATTCTTCAGTACTTATTTTAAACCACATCATTCCAGTTGTAGGATTTGCGGGTCTTGATTCAGATACTATATAATTATTTTCTTGAGTTATTTTTATAGTTTTGAATTTATTGTCTTCAGAATATACAACACTCATACTATTAGGCATGTCAAATATCAATGTATCTTCTTCTGAAAGGCTGATAAGGGTATCTTGAATTTGTAAATTAAATAGCGTGTTATATTTTTCTTCATCTAATACTTCATAATTATTATTTGGATTAAAAGGACTCCAATAGGCAGTCTTAAGATTTCCATCAATTATTCAAACAGATACTTTACTACCGATTTTTGGCAGTGCTTCTTTAAAATCGCGTGCTTGAATTCATATAGAGTTCCGTGTCTTAATCTGTGAACTAATTTCAATATTACTTACTGCAACATTGCTAGTATTAGTTCTAGTAGATAAAACTTGTGAGTTTCCAGCTGCGATGCCTGGCATGAACTTTGGAATATATACTGCAATGTGTCTAGTTTCTGTATTTATATCTAGAACATTACCTATTACACAGTCGTCTAATGAAACTTTATTTATAATTGCCACGTTATCACCTCTTTTATTCATATAATTAATTGTTGTCCATCCATTTAGTTTTTAATAAAGAAAAAAGAGAGTGTCTCCACTCTCTATTCTTTTCTTCTTATTTCACTATTAGTACTACCATACTGTAGTCTTTCAACTTTTTTATCTAATGATCGCACATTATCAGATAATGATTTAATTTCATCAACTTTGTCCATAACCATTCTAATTTTAACTTCTAATTCTTTCTCGATGATCTTAATATTTGTTGCTACATCTTTAATACCATCAATTTCTTTAAATTTTTCTTTAATCATTTCCATTGCAGCTACCATAACAGCGTTTAATAATTCGTCTCTATATGCTCTAAGATCCTCTTTCATTTCTGATTCAAATCGTAGTTGATCTCTTTTAGTTGCATAATCGGCTTTGAATTTAACGCCCATCATAAAAATATTTATAATTACTTTTGCAAAAATAGTGAATACCATAGTTGCTAAGATAATTAATATCGTTACTAAAAGCTCTGGATTTTCGACTAACCAATCTAACATAATATCTCTCCTTTATATCATATAATTTATAATTCTATTATAAATTATTGTTCAAATACTAATATTGAACAAATTATTATATGTAATACTGTGCACAAAGGAGGAATATTATGAAATCAATATTAAATATACTTAAGGTTCTAATTATAATGTTTTGGGTTGGATTAATGCTTGGATTTGGTGGATTCGTATTTTTTGGCGATGAGATTAAAGAGTTCTTATATTCTATATTCCCATCATTGGATGCTTTTATTGAATACATGGGCTTCACACAAGATACGCTAGAATCATTTATGGTTTTTAGTGCTATAATTATGATACCTGTAACTATTTTAGTATTTAAAGTATCAGCTAGATATAGCAAAACTAAAGTGGCTCCTAAACGAGTTCCAAATACAGTTGCTAGACCTACTAAAGCTATTGCTCCTAAAAAAGCGAAAGTTGCGAAGGTTCCTAAAGCTAAAATAATAAAACCAAAAGCTGTAAAAAAAGTTAAAGAACCGAAAGTGAAAGTTGTGAGTCGTAAGATTTCAACTGAAGGAATTGGTTTAACTGGATTAATAATTAATAAATAAGAATGCTTCGGTATTCTTTTTTTTTTGTTGTTTAAATCTCATTGAACTAGTTTTTATATGAGAGGTGAAAGAATGATAAATTTAACTAAAGATCAAGAGATTGCAAAAGATAAAATAATAAAATGGCATGAATCAACTAGAACGACTAAGAATCAGTTATTTATTCTTAGCGGCTACGCGGGAACGGGTAAAACGTTCTTAATAAACTATGTCATTGAAGAATTAGGGCTAACTGAAGCTCAAGTTGCATTTGGAACACCTACGGGTAAAGCTGCATCTGTTTTAATTCAACGTGGTAGAGACGCTTCTACAATTCACAGATTGATTTATACTCCAGTTGAAGAAGAATACAGTGTAGAAATAAATGGAGAAACTGTCAAAAATAAAAGAGTAAAGTTTATTAAGATTGAATCTATTCCAAAATACAAACTTATAGTTATTGATGAAATTTCAATGGTGGATAACAAAATGATGAAAGACCTTTTAAGCTTTGGTATTCCAGTATTAGCTACTGGTGATGCTGGACAACTTCCACCAATTAATGGAGACAATGATTTTATAAATAACCCAGATGCGTGTTTAGAAGAAATAGTTCGACAAAGTTTAGGAGATCCAATTGTGAGGCTTGCTACAATGGCTCGTAATAATGAAGAAATACCATATGGCAATTATGGAAGCGTTTTAGTATTAAATCGAAATATGATTACGCCGCCACAAATGAAACAGCTATTGCTTAAAGCTGATCAAGTATTATGTGGTACAAACAAAACTCGTAGATATTGGAATAATGAAATTAGGAAATACAAAGATATAGATATAATTGAGAACCCGCTTCCAATCAAAGGTGACAAGATAATATGCACTGTAAACAATTGGTCTATTCCTTTAGATGATACTGAAAAGTTTAATCTAGTAAATGGAACTATCGGGAACATAGAAAAAGTTGAAGTGATAGATTCAAAGATTAATCTAGGAAAACTCAGCTTTGTGCCTGACTTCTTAGGAACTGTTACTGATGATATCTTATTTGACACTGGTATTTTTGCTAAGAAGAAATGGTCATACGATATGCACCAAAGGTCATATATTATGGCTGATGGATCATTCAAATTAAAAGAATGGTTAAGTAAAAAGAGTCCTAAAGAATCAATAGAGGATTTTAGAAAACGTGTAATGAAATATATACGTGCTGAGCGAAATTCAGTAGAAGATAAACAAATTAATAGATTTGAGTTTGGATATTGTGTATCAGTACATAAAAGCCAAGGTTCTGAATGGGCTCGTGTGCTTCTTATAGATGAATCATACATATTTGGTAAAGACTCTAATAAACACCTTTATACGGCAATAACGAGAGCAAAGAAAAAATTAGTAATAATCCGTTAGGATTATTACTTTTAATTTTCTTTATAGCTATATATTATAACTATGAGTAGATAGAAAAATATAGGAGGTATAAAAATGTTAGATATATTTGAAAGTTATAGTAAATTGATACACACTTATCCAGAAATTGATCCTATAATATTTCAAACTGTAAAAGATATAGTACATGATTGGGGAAATAAATTCAAAAAAACACCATATAAAATTAAGTTAAATACGTGTTGTCCTGATACAACATACATTCAATATACTGTAAGCGAATACTATGGTAATAACAAAAGATGGGAGACCCGCGCATGTTTTGCAGCAGGATTTTATGTATTTGCAACGTATGCTGGAATTACAGTAAATGGGCTTGAGAAATTATTCAAAGAAACTGGTAAACAGATTATCATGATGCAATGCTTAAAACTAAATAAGAATGTCTCAGAAGACGTTCAGCTGTTTATACGATTACAATAAGGAGGGGACTAAAATGAAATATTATTGGATACTAGACGACGAGCGTTGTCCTGATATAGTAAGTAATATATTAGTAGATGAAAATTGTGATGAAGTATTATTTGTGCTTAGTTGGACTGCTGAATTAAGTCCTAATTGGGGCCCATATATAAATGGTATGTATTGTATGACTAACTATAATATCTTTAAAATGTTGGCATATGACTCTACTAATTTTTCAAATATACAGTTATATGATGATTCGTATGCGGGATATATAGATAGCTGGCGAGACGAGTTTAAGTCTTACTTGAAGGATCCTTCAATTGATGAGCCTCTATATATTAGCTTTATAGGTGAATTTGATAGTATTAAGGATTTAGTTATAGCACTGATGGATAATGAAGTATTAGTAGGCATAGATAACGAACAATTAGAATTATGGGCAAAATTACAATAAGAGAGGAGTGAAATAATGGCAAGAACATATGACGATGTAATATTAGTAAGAAAGAAATTTAAAAAAATTATGAAACGAAACGGCATACAAAAAGAGAATATGCCAAGTATAAGCATTATGGGAAATTTATTAGTATTTAGAAAGTTTAAAAATGAAGAAGATCTTAATATATTTAAGACATTATTTCATTCAGTATCATATCAAATAAAAGAATTTGGGGCGGTCGCATTTACAATAATATTGGTTGACGAGGTATTTGATATGAATGACGAAGAGCTTGAATTATTTTTGAGGTTACAATGAAAAAATATATAATGATTGCATGGGATGAGGCTGAAATTGATAAGCCTGATTTACATTGGGGTTTATTTGAAACTGAAATGTCTCAAACTATAAATAACAATATCCAGACAGTAATGCATATACTTAAAATACTTTTAAAACCATTTAATGATAATACTGTATTATTCAAACAAGGAAAACCCTATTGGCTTTGGAGATGGAATGATAAGTGGAATGATAAGTGGAATGAAATTTATATTGAAACTGATGGACATGCATATATTAAAATAGCAGAACTTAATGATGATGAAGACGCGTTGTTATGGTTTAAATTAAATAAATAGGAGGATATAATGACACCAGATGAATTAACATTAAAATATAAAGATGAAATTAATAGTGTTTTTGGAAAAATGTTTGAATCATTTAAAAATCCGCCTATAATACGTTGGAATATTTTAAAACTTATAAGCGATACAAATTTTGAATTTATTATTAATACCGATGATGCATATATATATTATATGGTTCTTATATTAAACAGATTTAAACTTAATGTTCAATCGTTTAAAATACCTCCTAATAATAGGTGGTACATTCGTGTTAAATATTTCAATGATTTTATAAAAATATTAGATTTATTTGATATGGATGCCGATGATCTTGAATTATGGACACGATTACAATAGGAGGAATTATGGAAATATATATAAATATTATTAATAAAGTCGAAGAATTAGAATTATTTGAAGCTCTAGACGAACTAGGTTATATATGGTGTTCAAATAGGCCAATATTTCCTATTGATGGGATACACAACCAACAAGATAATCGATATAGTTTTATGAATAAAAAAGAAAATACAATTATACATATAGATTGTGATAATCACGACATTGATAATCACGACATTTCATATACCAGTACAAATGCAAATAAGTCAACTACAATTCGGCGTATTTCAGATTTTGGTGATAATGATGATTTTATGTTATGGTTGAAACTACAATAAACGAAAGGACTAAATTATGAATATAACAAATGCATTTAAGGTAATTATAAACGATATACTGCGTGGTTATGGTGATGAAGAATTTATATTAAAAGGAATATTGCGAAATAATGTAGCAAAATTTGAAATAAAAATGTATGATACCATACAGTTTAAAGGCACTTCATATTTGATTCATAATAGTGATATGTATAATCAAAATGCCGATAACGAAGTAAGTTTACTAGTAATGCGCTATAAAGCTGGGGCTTTTGAATTAAACACAAATGATTATACAAATAGAAATGATTTAACAGCTGATGAGCTACATAAAATATTTGAAACTGATCCAACGTTTGCTGGAAAATATTATACGATAAATAAATGGGAATACAATTTAGAAGAAATGGATGATATTGAAGTATGGCTAAAACTACAATAGACGAGTCATATGAAAATATTTTTACATTCATAGCACGGACTCTAAATATGGTAAACCCAGATACAAATATTGAAGAAGACACATTATCTAGTTTAGCTGGTTGTTTAGAACGGTTTTCATTATTTATAAATACAATATCTGAAATACGTGATACCAGAAGATTAACCGTAGATCAAGTAATATTATTATTACATGAATGCCAAATTTTTAATGACGCTGTAATTTCTATGAAAGTATATATAAATATACTTATAAAAGAATTAAATCTTGAAGTATCAGATGATGCAGCGTTGCTTTTAATATTACAGTAAGGAGGTTATTATGCCAATGTTATATATAATAGGTGCTATTTTGGCAGGGATTGTTTTAGCATTTATTGCTGAAGCCTTGCTTGAAAAATTAATAAAGAAAATTATTAGAATAAAAAAAGATAACGAAGCAAAAGCAGCTAATGAGTTATCTGCGGCTGTTACCGAATTCATCCAGATGTTATACAAATATTCTAGATGCCCTGTAGATATAGAGCTTATACATTCGATTAATAAAGAAGCATTAAGCTCAATTGCGGCTAATGCACGGGATGCCAATACAATTATACATCTCCGAGAATATTTTCAAAAGAGATTTGATGATGAATTAACTGATGACACAAAACTTTGGATAATATTATGTGAAAGATAAAGAAAAATTCTGGATTTATTGGAAATTCTATCAATATGATAGTGTGCTATAATGATGATACTCGATGGGGAGATTACGAAATTAAAGGTCAGATTGAAAAAGTATTGAAAGAGTATAATAGAATAAAAGAAATAGACCCAGATATGAGTATTCAATATATTGCAACAAATAGTGCACGAGTTGCTCTATTATTATTAGCCGAAAATTTATTACCTGATACTATTGGACATCTTGATATAAGATATGACACAATACCAGATGAAATAAAATTATACTATAAATTGAAAGATTAGGAAGGACTACCAATGAAAAAATATTTTAAAAGTTTACTTAAATATACCGAAGCTGAATTCTGTGAAATATTAGAAAGAGAAAGAGAACATATAATACCTGTATTTTCACACATACAAAACAAATATCGGGATTTAGATGTTGATTTGTATGACGACACGAATGGCCGTAAAAAATATGATTGGCGAGATCTTCGTCTAATGGAGCTTCCAGCGCTTAATATCAGTCTAGTTGTTAGTTCGTATTTTTTAGTTAACTATAGAAATGGTGCTTCTAGAGAACCATTAATTAATATCATAGCCAAATATGGCGAAATAGATATGCAGTTCTTAGAAATATGCAAAAAATACAATGAAACTAAAAAACTATATCCATCACTAGATATACTAATTAAATTTATAAAAGAAAATCCGAATAAATCAAAAGAACTAGATTTATTCTTTAGACTACAATAAGGAGGAATATTATGTTTCCAGAAGATACAGGTGGTTTAGAGTTTTTATTAGACAGACCGCTTAGTTTAGATGTAACAGATGATACAACGTCTATAGACGAAAGAGAAAATACACTTATAGATATGTATACCATTATATATAATTGTGTGAAAAATCATATGGATATAACTGATGGCGAAAACGTAGAAAAAATTATTATTAATTGTACTTCAACTACTGATATAGAATATACATGTAAGCGTATAATTGAGGTTTCACTTAATACTCCAACTACAAGTGTAAATAAACTTGTTGAGTTAATATATAATGGTATATTAAATAGACCCGCAAGTGATAAATTAAAATTATTTTTAGCATTAAAATAAGGGAGGTATAATATGAACGAAAAATTAGATAAATTTATTGATGAAAGAAAATCAATTCAAGAGAAGTTTGAATATGTTATTAAAAATGGGTTATGCTCTGAATTTATAACATACTATGATGCTCATCTTAGCGATGATCCTATAAGCACAAACTTTAAAATACGTGTACCATCATCTGGAAAGACAGATAGCGGTGATAAGCCACATCTTACATTTAAATTACTAATTGAAAATGGAGATGTGAAGATTTTATTAAATGAAGATAGACTTGATATACATTTTTATAAAGAAAATACACTTGAGCGTGCAGTGAGTGGAAAGCACAAATATGCAACGTATTTTAGAGTATATGTATATATTTTAAAATTTTGCCAATTATCATTTAGTGATTTTGTGTATTTATATAGATTATCAGAAGTTTGTAAATCCGCATTTTATATGTTAGGATATATAGGCGATGATACAGCATCAATAGCATTTAGTAGATTAATAGAAGATAGCACATTAATAACAGATGATATGCTAGTTTGGTTAAAATTACAATAGGGGGTTATTATGAAGAAAAATATTAACATGAAAACAATTTCAGTTGAACAAGACTGGACTTGTAAATGTGGATATGAAAATCATATGCATATTGCTATACCTTTCGGGTATCTTAATAGCTATGATAGTATAGATGTTGCATGTGTAAAATGTGGAAAAGCCCATGTTTGTGAGCTTATCTATACAGAAGAAGAATTACAAAAATTAAAAGAAGACTTAGACGAGAAATTAGAAATGAAACATGGCTCGACCCTGAAATGATATTTTAATTCAGTTAATGAAAATGTTTTAAAAATGATAGATTTTATTTAAGAAAGAATTATAAAAAAAAGGAGGAAATTATGAAGAAAATTAAAATGGAAATAACCGTGTCAGTACCTGAATTCTTTAATGAAAAAGATGCTCAGGACTTTTTACTGTCGTCTATGAACGTTATAGATAGTGGACTTATGACATTAAATACTGGCGAGAAATATAACGACGGTAGAAAAATATTAAATACTGAATGCACAAAGCAATTGTTATCTGAAAATGAAAGAATGTATCTTGGACATTATGTCTAGGATACCAAAAGGAGAGAAGCTATGAAAATAAAAGATTTAATAAAGGCTTTAGAAGCTCTAAGCCCTGAATTAGAAATATATTATAAAAATTTAGAACATGGACCTACTGAAATAGACAATATTGGTATAGTACGTCCTTCTGAACAGTATAGCGCTACATTAGACGAATTTCTTGATGCTAATTTGGATTATTTTACTAAAGTGAATGGAAAGATGTCTATAGATGAGTGGGAAGAAATAAAGGAAAAACTTATTAAAGAAGATTGGGAATATTACAAACAGAAAAAAAATAAACCAGAATTTGCATTAATTAATAAATAAGGGAGGAACCTATGTATTTAGCAGCAAATGATCTTGGTAAAGATAAGATCGATGATTATGATATGAGAGATATTATAAATGAACTTTTAGAAATATTAGAAGACACAGTTGATGAAGATGTTATTATTAAGGCTTTAATAGACAGCGGAATTGAAGAAAACATCGTTAAATTATTAACTTAAGGAGAAAATTATGAGAAAAAAATACAAATACCTAAAAGATAATTCAAAAATGCCACTTCTAGTAGCTGAGGATGGAGATATATTTAAAGTTGAAGAAATAGCTGCAATGTTAGGAGTGCCAGAGGACGAAGTAGTTGAGCTTGGAGTGTATAATCCAAACTGTGAAGAACCTAATAGTATAGAAGATCTAATAAACCCAGATATTTTCATTAATGAATTTGAAAGATTAAACGAAGAAGGTATAATTGAATACAAAACGTATTATTATCTTGGCTATAACGGAAGAGAAATACAAGTTTATACATATTATTGTCATTTTATTTTCGCATATATGAAAAAAGATGATTTTGAGTTTATACTGAATATATAGGAGGAAATTATGAACTTATTAGAACACTATCAACAATATCCAGATACATTTCTCATCAATAAACATCCAGATCATGACTTGTATCTAATTAAGTATATGCATGCTGGTATTGATTGGAGTATTAAAGGCGCTTTAGATGCTCGTGGTCTTATATTAGATGGAGACGGCAATGTGATTGCAAGACCTTACCGCAAATTTTTTAATCTCGATCAATTAAATGACTATGATATAAATGGAGTTGCGACAAGACGTAATCTTCCAGAAGAAATATTGGAATTAGATCAATGGGAAAATGGGCCATATGTTACTACTGAAAAAGTGGATGGCTCATTAATCATTGTATTTGTATATAGAGATGAAATTATGTTTGCATCTTCAGGAAGCTTTACTAGTGAGCATGCGAAGAAAGCGAAAGCTTTATTTTACATACAATTTAATACTTATCAAATTAGTGAAATGAAAAATATTATGAATGACTGTACTATGTTATTTGAATTAGTTAGTCCTAACTTTCAAATCGTTATTCATTATGCAGTAGAGAAATTAATTTTACATGGTATAATCAACACTAAAACAAGTGCTAATAGTTTAACAGAGACTTTGGAATTTGCAGACGGTTTAGATATAGAACGAATTAAAGTATACGATTACACAAAGGACTACTTATTAAAAATTAAAGCTGAGAACACTGAAATTGAAGGGTTTGTACTTAGATTTGAAAGCGGAAAGTTTTTAAAGATCAAGACTGATGATTACTTCGAAAAATCATACAGTAACGAATTTTATATATCTGATATGTTTACTAAAGCTAAATTAATTACAATTGTGAATGCTGTTATAGATGATACTTTTGATGATTTGATGCTTGGAGCTGAAGGACGTACAAACGCTAAACTTCAATTAGGGCAAGTTTACAAATTTGTAATTGATGCACGCCATGAATTACAAGTACATAAAGATTTTTGGGAAGACGGAGCTTATCCAGAGCCAAAAGAAATTGCAATAAATCCTAAATATAAAGATGTAAAACACCTTATATTTTTAGCTAAAAGTCCAGAAGCACGATGGACTAAATTTATACTTAACAAAACGTTAAGTAAATTTGTAAGGACTAAATAATGGATTATACATTTGCGGGATTATGTAAAAATACGAATTATGATATAAAAAAATTAAAATCACATGATGTCGTTAGCAATTCAATTAGTTGGAGAGATCTTAATACACTTATATGTGAAATTGATGTAAGTACTGTAGAAAACGCTAAATTCTTTATAGATTGGATGACAAATGTTAAGGGTAACTTTAATTCTGAAACGAAAAGAGCAGCTCTTAACAAACTTAAATCTGATAACAAAACAATAACGAAAGATGTAAAATTATGGCTACTTTTACAGTAGTTAAAAATTATAAAGAAACGGAGGAAGTATAATATGAATACAGTTTTTATAACAATTGGAGCACCTGGTTCTGGAAAGAGTACTTTCTCTAAATCTATGGCACCAGTTTGTGTTGTAAGTTCGGATGCACTTCGTACAGAATTATTTGGAACTTTAAAAAAACAAGACCCCGACTCACATAATACTATATTTAAAGAAATGAATGTAAGATTATTGAAAGGATTACAAAATGGAGACGTTGTGTACGACGCTACAAATCTTAATAGGAAGCGTAGAGCGAACTTCAAAAGAGAGGTCTTAAAAAAGAATGGTGCTCATGTAAAGGCTCTTATATTTACTGAACCTCTTAAAGTCTTATTAGCAAGAAATTCTAAAAGACCAGAAGAACAACGAGTTCCAGAAGACAAAATTAAACAAATGTACATAAATCTTAATATTCCTAAACTTGGATTAGACTGTGATACTTATGCAGTTATGTCTAAGCATAGTTTCTTTAAAAAACCTATGAAATATGAAAATCTATTAAGACTAAATACAGTTCAAGAATTATATGAATTAATGGCTGATGAGTACAAAGATGAGATCAAGAATATTTTTGGTCCACATGATACACCATATCATTTAGAAGATATTGATGAACACATTAACATGTGTATTTCAAATGCTAATGATGATGTATCACATATTGTGGCGTTATTCCATGATCTTGGAAAGTCTATTACTAAAGAAGGTGGCAGATATTTTGGACATCAAAATGTATCAGCGATGTATGCTATGCTAGCTTTTCAAGAGATTTGCGGTATGAAAAATGCTGGCCTTATCTTAGAAACTATTTATCAGCACATGCAAGCTCATCAAGGAATTTCAAATAAAGTTATTAAGCGCTATAATATTACTGATGACGAATTAGAAGCGATATCAACGTTTA
>Ga0307992_1001654_pt1 | contig 13120 bp, 13 predicted proteins | sample EllFjometagen133_FD_203162 | JGI IMG/M metagenome (GOLD analysis project Ga0307992, IMG submission 203162) | Marine microbial communities from Ellis Fjord, Antarctic Ocean - #133 | ecosystem: Environmental > Aquatic > Marine > Unclassified | place: Southern Ocean | collected 2014-10-08
CTCAGAGGTTAATTCAAGCCTAATGCTTGACAAATAAGATTGTGGGTGTTATAGTATATAAAGTTAGTTGTTCTTAAATAAATTAAAAAGGAGGAAAAAATGGAAATCATGTATAAAGGAAATATCACTGGGCCCTTTTTAAGAAAAAAGGATACCCCCAGATGGCAAGGTAAAATTTTCCTCTATTTTATATTAATTGTAGCCATTTTATTTGCAGGATGGGCTTTTGTAGCTTACTTACAAATACCTTTCGTTCATTACTCGGTCAGTAAAAGTAAAATGACTGCCGCCTTTACTGCCAACGGCGAAAAAATTACCCTTGAGAAAGCAACCAAGGGAAGATATGAGATCATCTATGTTCAATAATTGATGATCTCAAAATGCCGGGCCACGTCTTTCGAGATGTGGTCCGTTTTTTTTATTCTTAAAAAACTTAAATAATTAGAATAAATATGATAAGATACCATTGTTAAAAACAAAATAAACGGGGTGTGGTGTAACGGCTAACATTCTCGCTTTGGGAGCGAGCGACTCCGGGTTCGAATCCCGGCACCCCGACAAGATTAAACTCTTTAAGACATTAGTAAAAATTAAACTATAATATCCTCAAAATATTTGATTCTAGAAATATTGTCCTTTAAATCTAAAAACACGACAATAATATCAAATTGCCATTCCCTATCATCATAAATCTTTTTATCTAATAAATAAGTCCTAAAAACACGAGACAGTCGTTGTAACTTCCAAAGGTGAATATTGTTACCTAATTGATAATTATCCATTTTAAAGCTAATTTTGGACCTTATACCATCACAAGAGACTGTTTTTACCTCCACAAAGTGAATCTTATTGTTTCCTTTGTTTATTGCCACAATATCAATTTCACCCCACTTCTTTAGATAATTCCTTTCTTCAATTTTTAAACCCCTTTTTTCAAGAAATTTGCAGGCTAGATTCTCACCAATATCTCCTATTCTTCTTTTTTCTGTTTTTACCATTCAATTTAACCACCCTCATTCCACTTGAGGGTCCAACCTCCAAGTGGAATAAACCCTTATTTTTTAATATTTTATAGTATTTTATGAATTTTTAAATGTTTCTTAGTAACATTACTTTTTATTAAATTAAATATTTTTTAAACCTAGTTTTTAATAGTCAAAATTATCTGTCTTTTTGTCTTTTTTTAAAAATAACCTTATTTTAAGCCTTATTATATTAAAAAAATATTTTTTAATAAGACAATCTACATTCTTCTAAAGGTCAACTTATGCACTTTATACACTGTTTTATCCACAGTTTTACATATTTTATGGGTAGAAAAATAAGAAAAAAGTGTCCAAATAAAGTATAAAAGAAGAATTGGTCACTCTCATAGATATTTTATTTCACAAGCTCATAAATATCTCATTCGCTCGGCCCCAATTCAACTGCTCCGACCTCACTTCGTTTCGTCGAACTTTGTGCGGTCTTGGTTCGATTCTCTCATCCCGCTACAAAAATATACTACAGAAATGCTACCGCATTTCTATGTTGTTTTTGTGCGGGATGGGAGAATCGAACTCCCGACCTCAGCTTGGAAGGCTGATGTTATACCACTTAACCAATCCCGCTTACTTAAGCAAACCTATTATAGCATAAAAAATAAACTTGTTTCAATATCTTTTATTATAATGTATAATTTAACCAATGCCCTCGTAGTGAAATGGATATCACAACGGTCTTCGGAACCGTTATTGCAGGTTCGAGTCCTGCCGAGGGCACAAATTTATTTCATAAATTTGTGTTTGAGGCAGGACTCGAACGGTGATAAAAAAACCCTAAATGGGCTTTTCCGAGCCCAACCAGCAACACTTAGTAAATTTCGAGCTTTAGCGAAAAAATATACTTAGTGATTGTAGGTCTAGTCCTACCAAAGACACAAAAAATACAACAATGAAAATTACTCAGTCTAAAATACCCGAAGAAGTTACACGTGTAACAAACACACTCGAACAAGCTGGTTTTGAGGCTTATTTAGTTGGTGGTTGTGTTAGAGACCTATTAATAGAAAGAAAGCCGAAAGATTGGGACATTGCAACCAATGCTAAACCAGAAGATATATTAAACCTATTTGAACACACTTTTTACGAAAATAACTATGGAACAGTCGGAATTGTTTCAGATGAAACATTAGAAGAAAATCTAAAAACTATAGAAGTTACACCTTACCGTATAGAAGGCAAATATTCAGATAGCCGTCATCCAGATACTGTTACTTTTAGCAATAAATTAGAAGATGACCTAAAAAGAAGAGATTTTACTATTAATGCCATGGCCTTTAATACTTCAAAAAATAAATTAATTGACCTTTATAAAGGACAAGAAGATCTAAAGGACAAAATTATTCGAACTGTAGGAAAACCAAACGACCGCTTTAATGAAGATGCCTTAAGATTATTAAGAGCTATCCGCTTTGCAACAGAACTAAACTTTACAATAAACACTGAAACCGAAGAATCTATAATAAAATTAGCGAAAAACCTAAAAAATATCTCGCAAGAAAGAATCAGAAAAGAACTTATAAAAATACTAATGTCCGACATGCCAATGGATGGTCTAATTTTAGCTCAGAAACTAGATATTTTAAAATATATACTACCTGAACTAGAACTGGGGATAGGAGAAAAACAAAAAGGTGATCATATTTATACCATATGGGAACATAACTTAAGAGTATTACAACATGCCGCTGACAAAAAATGGTCCTTAAACATAAGATTATCAGCTATATTACATGATATAGCCAAACCCCACACCAAAAGATGGAACAAAGACAAAGAAGAATTTACCTTTTATGGTCATGATGTAGTAGGAGAAAGAGTTTCACGTGAAATCTTAGAACGTTTAAGATTCCCTAAAGAGACTATTGATATAGTAACTAAGTTAGTAAGAAACCACATGTTTTTCTCAGATATTGATAAAATAACTCTATCAGCTGTTCGTAGAATTATCAGTAATGTTGGTCCAGAAAATGTTAGAGACCTTATGAAATTAAGAGCTTGTGACAGAATTGGTATGGGGAGACCAAAAGAAAACCCTTACAGACTAAGAAAGTACAAAGCAATGATAGAAGAAGCTATGAAAGACCCTGTTTCTGTTAAAATGCTTAAAATAGATGGAAAGAGACTAATGGATGTTTTACGTGAAACGCCTGGACCAAAGATTGGTTTTATACTAAATGCTTTAATGGAAGAAGTTTTGGATAACCCAAGCCTGAATACAATTGAATATTTAGAAAATAAATCACAAGAGCTAAACAAGTTATCTCTTAAACAGTTAAAACAATTAGCTGAAAGTGGCAAAACAAAAAAAGACCAAAAAGAAGCTGAAGAAATAAAAGTTATCAGAGAAAGACATCACGTAAAATAACAATATATAGTTTCACGTGAAAACTAAACCACTTGGAGGTTCAACCCTGCCTACCGGCAGGCAGGCTCCAAGTGGTTTTTAATAAAAAAAAGCCCTACCATTATGATAGGGCTTATAGATTGTAAGAAGATAGAGATCTTCTTTAAAACAATAAAAAGAACAAAAAAACTAAACTACAAACAAATTAATTAACACAACTAAAAAAATATATAAGTTGTGCTAGCTATGATTTCAAAGAACTAACTGTACTTTATAATAGTTTGCATAAAGGACATTGTAAAGGACATGCTGTGGATAACTTGTCCTTTAGGACATAATCATTTTTTGTTATGAAATTTTTTATGAGTTTCCCTTAAATGTTTATCAGTCATGTGAGTGTAAATTTGAGTAGTAGATATATTAGAGTGACCTAGCATCATCTGCACCGAACGGAGATCAGCCCCGTTCTGCAATAAGTCTGTGGCAAAAGAATGGCGAATAATATGTGGTGTCACCTTCTTAGTAATCCCGGCCTCGATTGCATAATGCTTCACGATCCTTTCCACCGATCGAGCCGTTAAACGTTTGTCACCTTGTCTGCTTAAAGAAGTAAACAAAGCTTCGCTCATATCTTTTCTTTTAGCTAGATAATCTTTAACCGCTTGTTTAGCCGCCTCAGAAAAAAAGACCACTCTCACTTTATCACCCTTGCCTCGCACAGACATTTCATCTTTTTTCAAATCAATATCAACGCTCAAACTACATAGTTCAGACACGCGCAAACCAGTTGAAAATAACAACTCTAAAATAGCTTTGTCCCGTAATCCTTTTAGATCTTTTGTATTAGGAGCATCCAACAATCTGCCCAGCTCATCAATAGAAATTAAGTCTAAAGATCTCTCTGAGACCTTAGCTAGTTCTATTCTCTCTGGTGGTAATGATTTAATTTCCCTTTTAACTAAATATTTTAAAAACCCACGTAGAGCAATTAAATAATAATTCTGAGTTCTTTTTTTAAGAGTATTATTAGTGCTCGTTGTTTGACGATTTAACCATAGACGATAATTCCTAACCGCTTCATCAGTAATCCCTTGGGGTTTATCTATCTTTGCAAAACTAAGAAAACTATTTAAGTAACGATCGTAATTTTCAATCGTTTTTAAACTTCGACCTCTTTCAATTTCTAAATATTCTAAATATTCTTTCTTCGATTGCTTTAAATCCATAGTCTTATTATATCTTACCCAAAAATATTGTGCGACTCAAAATGAAGATTGCTCCTGAATTGATCTATGTTAAAATATATATTATTAATAAATAATAAAATAAAAATATGGGGATGGAACAAGCTGATAATTTTTTTAACCCAAGAGTCCCTGAAGAGGAAAGCTCTGCCGAGGAAATACTGACAACAGAAAGTGCGACAGAAGCTGAAGTAGGAAACCTAAAAGGTGCTGTTATACAATTACTCGAAAAGGGAGGTCATAACAAGCTGGTCAGAGACATAGAAGAAGGTAAAATTTCTCTTGATCTTCATAAACAAAAGTTCTTGAACATGGGAAAAATAACTGAGGCAGAAACAAAAAAAAGAGATGAAGAGTTTGACAGCACCAATTTTCTTATAACAAGAGCCAATATCATAGTGAATGAATTAACAAGTTAAACTCCTACAATACTATTGACAAATAAAACATTAGGTGTTACAGTTAATATAGAGTTAACAACTAAATAAAAACTTTTTGGGGAAGGAGTTCAAACACTGTCAGATTTATCCCGACAGAATAAATAAGTAAAATATAGCTTATTTATTGAAAAAACAGTCATAAAAATAGAGAAAGTCTTTAAGTTTGTGTTATCAGACGAAATTGATGTTATTTAGTCAAATTTGCTCATCTTTTCGAGAATATCATTTTTAATGAAGGAAAGAGTATTCTCAAAGAGGTTTATATGCTAAAAATTACCAAAATAGAAAATCTCTAATTATTAAAAAATACATGAAACCCCTTGCAAAATAGGGGCTTTCATGCTAATATTCAATCAATGTTAACAAAACAAAAGAAAGCTAATGCGATTAAAAAGACACATATTCATGACACAGATACTGGTTCTCCAGAGGCTCAGGTTTCGCTTTTATCTAAAAAAATTGACGAATTAGCTGGTCACCTAAAAGACCACAAGAAAGACCGTCACTCTCGCAAAGGTCTACTCCAAATGGTAGCTGATAGAAGGTCTCATCTTAAATATCTACAAAAAAAAGACGAAAAAAGATACGAATCTCTTGTAAAAAAGTTAAACTTAAAAAGCAAGAAATAGAAAAACCGCTTAGCGGTTTTTTTTATTTTACCTTCAATGTGCAAAAATTATATATTTCATATATACTATAAAATATGACAGTTATAAAACATAAAGAACAAAGAGTTGGCGTGTTTATTGATACTCAAAATCTTTATCATAGTGCTAAAAACCTTTACAGAGCTAAAGTAAACTTTAAACAGGTAATGGAAGACGCTGTAGCAGGAAGAGCATTAATTAGAGCGGTTGCCTATGTAATTACTACAGAATCTGAAGATGAAAAAAGTTTTTTTGAGGCTTTAGAAAAATTAGGAATAGAAACAAAAACAAAAGACCTACAAATATTTTTTGGCGGTGCTAAAAAAGCTGATTGGGATGTTGGTATAGCTGTTGATGCTATCAAATTAGCTCCTAAATTGGACACTATCGTTTTAATCTCAGGCGACGGTGACTTTATTCCTCTAGTTGAATATTTAAGAACAAATGAAGGTTGCCAAATAGAAGTAATGGCTTTCGGAAAGTCATCTTCATCGAAGTTAATTGAAACTGTTGATGACTTTACCGATCTCTGCCAAGACCCAAAAAAATATTTGTTAAATTATAAAGAAAAAAAAAGTAGTAAGCTCTTTTCAAGAAAAAAATAGTTTTTTTATTAATTTATTAATTTTAATTTTGCCTTCAAATAAGTAGATTTGAAGATAGATCTCTTCGGATCTAAAATTTGAAGGTCAAATAAAATTCTTTAATCAACATGGAAACAAAAGAATACAAATTAAATCTAGGGGGTAAAACCATCACCGCTCAGTTTAATAATCTAGCTGACCAAACCAACAGTTCAGTCTTACTGAGTTGTGAAAAAACAGTCGTTATGGCTACAGTTGTTATTTCAAACAACCCAAAAGACGGTTTAGATTATTTTCCTTTATCTGTTGAATACGAAGAAAAATATTACGCAGTAGGGAAAATTCTAGGAGGTAGATTCATGAGACGAGAGGGTAGGCCAACTACCAATGCTATCTTAACAGGAAGAATGGTTGATCGAACTATCCGACCATTATTTGAAGACTATATCAGAAATGAAGTTCAAGTTGTCATCACAGTCCTGTCGTTGGGAAATTACAGTCCTGATGTTTTAGCAATTAATGCAGCATCCTTAGCTTTAGCTACTTCTGACATCCCTTGGAATGGACCAGTTAGCTCAGTTCGAATAGGGTTAGATGAATCTAAAAACTTTACAGTCAATCCTTTCCTAAAAGGAACAGATGATAAATTAGACTTAATTGCTTGTGGTAAAGACAATCATATAAATATGATTGAAATTAGAGCTAATGAGGTAACTAATGATATAACTAGCAGAGCTTTCCAGAAAGCTTCTGAAGAAATCGAAAAAATTCAAGAATTTCAAAAAAATATAATAAAAGAAATTGGTAAAGAAAAAATAACAATAGAAAAACCAGAATTAGACACAGAAACTCTAAAATTATTTAAAGAAAAAGTTGAACCAAGATTAGAAGAAATGGTTTTTAACGAAAGAGGAAACGAAACTATCGATGAATTAAAAAAGGATTGGATAAAAGATTTTAAAAAAACAACAGGAGAAATGAATATTTCTTTAGCTCTTGGATTTTTTGAAAAAACTATCGATGACTTAATTCATAAAGAAGCTTTAGAGAAAGATAGGCGAGTAGACGGAAGGGCTATGGATAAAATTAGACCTCTTTATGCTCAGGCTGGCGGAATAGCCCTTCAAGCACACGGAGTAGGAATATTTTACAGAGGAGGAACACATGTTTTTTCAGCTCTTACTCTAGGAGGAAGAAGAGACGCTCTGGCACTAGATGGAATTAAACTAGGAGAAGAAAAAAGATATATCCACCATTATAATTTTCCACCCTTTTCAACAGGAGAAACTGGTCGGATAGGAGGAGCAAACAGAAGAATGATTGGACATGGGGCTCTTGCAGAAAAAGCTCTCTTAGCAGTACTTCCAAGCGAAGACGAATTTCCTTACACGATTAGAATTGTTTCCGAAGCAATGGCATCAAATGGATCAACCTCAATGGCATCAACCTGTGCTAGCACCATCGCTTTAATGGACGCAGGAGTTCCTATTAAAAAACCAGTGGCTGGGATTGCCATGGGTTTGATGATGGAAAATGATAACAATTATAAAATCTTAACTGACATCCAAGGACCGGAAGATCATTATGGAGACATGGATTTTAAAGTAACAGGAACAAAAGACGGAATAACAGCTATTCAAATGGACGTAAAGGTGGGCGGTATTTCAATTGCAATCCTTTCCGAAGCGTTGGTAAGAGCAGAACAAGCTCGTCTAGAAATACTAGATGTAATTACCACAGAAATCAAAGAGCCTAGAGTTGAAATGTATGCTCACGCCCCAAGAATAATTAAAATACAAATTAAACCAGATCAAATTGGAGAAGTTATCGGACCTGGCGGAAAAGTTATCAATCACATTAAAGATAGTATGGGTGTAGATGAGATCGATATCAACGATGATGGTAGAGTCTTTATAATGGGAAATCAAACATCTGTTGAAAACGCCAAAAAAATGATCGAAGCTATCACACGAATTTACTCTGTTGGTGATAAATTTGAAGGTAAGATAACCAGGATTCTTGACTTCGGAGCCGTAGTAGAAATTGGGCCAAAAACTGACGGACTAGTCCATATTTCAGAAATTGCACCTTTCCGTGTAGAAGATATAAACAAAGTTCTTAGCGAAGGAATGAAAGTTCCTGTTATAATAACAGAAACAGACGGTCGTAATAAAATAAAATTATCTATTAAACAAGCTAATCCTGATTTCATTAAAAAAACATCTTAAATTATGGAACTAGACCAGACACAACAACCAAATAACAAAGAGACTGTTGCTGAAAAAAAGAAATCTTCTATCAGAACCTACCAAAGCGATTTATCCAAAATCGTTAAAAATAACAACTTATCTGCAACCAAGATGGTTATTGAAGAAGAAAGTAAACGAAGAAAATTATTCAAAAAAGTCAGTACTGAAACTAAAAAAAACGCTTCCTTAATAACAGTGAGTATTATTTTAATAGTAGCTGGTGTTATATCTGTGTTCCTATTAAATATTCTTAAGCCTACTCCTACCATCAAAGTCCAAGAGATAAATTTAGAACCAATTATCTACACAGAATATCAAAAAGATCTCTTCTTTGAAGCCCCTAGTAAAGCTAAAATTTCAAAAGCTGTTCAAAACGAAGTTTCAGAACTTAATATACCAATAGGTTCAATGATTCAGGTATACTTTACGAAAAGAAGTACTACTAATGATGAACAGCAAATGGGCAAATCAATGATAGAAATATCAGAACTTACAGAGTTATTAGATTTTAGAATATCAGGTACTCTTTTAAGATTTCTAGAACCAAACATGTCCTTTGGTTATCATTCCACTACCGAAAATAGTCCATTCTTAATTCTTAAGACAAGATCATTCGAAGACTCTTTTCCGGAAATGTTAAAATGGGAAGAAACTATCCTCGAAAATCTCCAATCCATCTTCATTGAAGACAACCCTGTTTTTTCTAAGGATCGACTCAGAGAAACTAAATACCAATTTAAAGATATTGTAATTAAGAACAAAGACACTAGAGCTATCTTAGATGGGGGAGGAAAAATTCTTTTTGTTTACTCATTCTCAGATAAAAATACCATTGTTATCACAACCAATAAAACAACTTTACAAGAAGTTTTTGATCGATTATCAAATATTTATCATACAAGGTAAAAAAAATATGAACACAGAAAATTATAAAAAAAAATTACAAGAAGAACTTAGACTTTTAAAAAGTGAATTAAAAAAATTAGGGAGAATAAACCCAAATAATCCTAATGATTGGGAAACTGTTGGCAACCCAGAGACAAACAATAACGACGACCATTCAGATCCTAATGATAACGCCGATGATCAAGAAGAATTTGGTGAAAGACAAGCTATCCTAGATGACTTGGAAATAAGCTTCAATAATGTTAAAAAAACTTTAGAAAGAATTGAAAATAATACCTACGGAAAATGTGAGGTTTGTGGAAAAGAAATAGAAAAAGAAAGGTTAGAAGCTAATCCAGCAGCTACTACTTGCATAGAACACACCAAATAACTGTTTTAAAAAATGAATTTTTCTAAAGTACATTCAGCTCAAATTAGTATGCTTAAAGCATATATTGTTGATATCGAGACAGATATCTCAAAGAATACCCTTAATGCGTTCTCAATAGTTGGTTTACCAGACAAAGCTGTAGAAGAATCACGTGACCGAGTTTCCGCAGCCATCAAAAACAGTGGTTTTAGCTCTCCCAAAGAAAAAAATCAAAAAGTAATCACCTCGTTAGCCCCAGCTAGTATTAAAAAAGAAGGTCCAAGTTTTGACCTAGGTATAGCTATTGCATATTTACTCGCTTCAGAAGACTTACTATTTGAACCCAAAGAAAAAATATTTTTAGGGGAATTAACCCTTGACGGAAAGCTCCGACAAATCGACGGAGTTCTACCTTTAGTCAGAGAAGCAAAAAGAAAGGGTTTCAAAGAAATCTATTTACCAAAAGAAAATGCTGAAGAAGGAGCTCTAATTAATGGAATAAAAATATTTGGAGTTGAATCTCTAATAGATTTAATCAAACACTTACAAAGCTTCAGTTCTTTGGAAGAAGAAATTATCTTAAAAAATAAGTTAACTGAACAACCACCAACAAAAATTAACCGGAATAGATCAATCTCACTAATTGACTTCTCCGATGTCAGGGGACAAGAAACAGCGAAAAGGGGACTAGAAATTGCTGCTGCCGGAGGTCACAATATCGCCATGTACGGACCACCAGGAACAGGTAAAACTATGTTAGCTAAAGCTTTCTGTGGAATCCTACCAGAACTATCCTTCGAAGAAATTCTTGAAACAACGGCGATACACTCCATCGCTGGATTACTAAAAAATAAATTAATCACTCAACCACCTTTCCGGTCACCTCATCACACAGCTTCCTATGTCTCTTTGGTGGGAGGAGGTACAAACTTAAAACCAGGAGAGGTTACCATGGCACATAAAGGAGTTTTGTTTTTAGATGAATTTCCTGAATTTGAAAGAAAAGCCATCGAGGCTCTTCGTCAACCTTTAGAAGATGGCATAATCAACATCACCAGAGCTAAAGGTTCGGTCACTTTTCCAGCTGATTTTATCTTAATTGCTACCATGAACCCCTGTCCTTGCGGAAATTACGGCACAGACAAAGAATGTGTCTGCACACCCTCTTCTTTATTAAGATATCAAAGGAGAATTTCAGGGCCAATCGTTGATCGAATAGATATGTGGGTAGAAGTTTCTAATATTGAACACAGCAAGCTCTCGCAAAAAAATATTGGTTTAGAAAAAACAGTTAATATACAAAAAAGAGTTGAGAAAGCAAGAAAGATTCAGATAGAAAGATTCAAGAATTCATTAACTTCTACTAATAGTGGAATGTCAGCCAAAGATATCAATAAACTTATCACACTAGATAAAGACACTCAAGATATCCTAAACCAATCAGCTTCTCAATTAGGCTTATCTGCCCGTGCCTATCACAAGATTATTAAATTAGCGAGAACCATTGCTGATTTAGAAAAACAAGACCAAATCAAAACAGAGCATATCCTTGAAGCCCTACAATATAGACCTAAAAAAATGATGTGAATTAAACAAAAAACAGGCGAGCCATTTGGCTCGCCTGTTTTTTGTTTAATTATTTAATTAGCAAAAGGATTTTTAGCACCACGCACCTCAAAGTGAATATGGGGACCGGTTGATCTTCCTGTTGAACCGACATAACCGATTACTTGGCCCTGAACAACCGAGTAGCCTGACCAAACAATATTTTGACTAGTATGTGCATAAAGTGTTTGTGTCCCATTAGTATGTTTTATAACAATATAATTACCATAACCACCATTCCAATAACCGTTATCTTTTGAAATAATCACCTCGCCAGCTGCAGACGCTATAATAGGAGTACCTATAGAAGCAGCAAAATCAACAGCGTTATAACCGTGTAACCCCTGCGAAATTCGTCCTCCCACAAGTGGTCTTATATAATAACCAGCATAATCTGGGCCACCAGTTCCTCTCACATTTAATTGATTTCTACGAATAATTTCATCCATGGTTAAAGCCTTCACGACCTTTGGTAATGGAGCCTCACCACCAGGAATAACGAATTCATCATTAACAGCTAATACAATATCATCAGAAAAAGCGTTATATTGAAGAGTTTCTTTCAAATCACCATTATATTTCTTCACAATGCTCTCTAGAGTATCTCCTTTCTTAACCGTATATTTAACGCCACTAATTGGTAAAATACTTAACACTTGGCCTTCTTTAATCAAATCACCACTTTTTATATCATTTGACCAAAAAATAGTACCTATAGACACACCAAACATATTAGCAATTTGGCTTAAAGTATCACCTTTTCTTACAATATAAGTAGCAATTCGATCTGAATTAGGTCTTTCAACTATATTTGCCATTGTACCAACTGGCCCAGATTCAGCCACTAAAGCAGAACCATCAAGCGTGGTTCCTCCTCCGCCAACTGATGGGTTAGGATTAAAACTAACAGAAGCCTTTAATAAAGCCATATTTTGTGAGTTAGAAACACTCTCTACTATAGAAGCCATAACATCTTTATGAAGAAAATCAGACATTAATGAAAAAACCCCTGCGTTTACTACAAAAGGGTTGTTTAATAAACTGAAAATCAAAACAGTCACAAAAACAACTTTATTTATAATAAGTTGATTAAAACTCGATTTTATCACCTGTTTTAGCCTTTTATCAGGCAACACAGGGTCTTGTCTATTAAGTAAAATAAGTCTAAATATTAATTTTTAACTTTTCTTTCGTTTCTGAAATCATTAGTCAAATATTGTTGAATTATATGCTAAAAAGGTAAAAAGTCAACGCTTTTCCTCCTAGTAATATTTCTCAATCTAACTCTTTAATTTTATCAATTCTACTTTTTGAGTCAACCTTTAAAAAAACAATTTGGGGATAAAAACTATCTACTATATTTTAGATGTTGTATAATTATTTTATGGAAAATTTCCCTAAAAATAATCCTTTAGAAAAGGAATCTATTAAATTTAGTTCACCTCAAGAAGAGTTAAATTTTTTAAAAGATCAAATTAAAAGAAAAGAGGAAGAAATAAACAGCGACCCAACTCAAAAAGAAAAAGAGGTTATTCAGGAAACTATCAGTCAATACGCGGAGACTGAACCTAAAGAAATTTTGACCCAATCACACAAAATTACCTCTAAAGAGACTGGGGAGATTATTCTTGATTTGGAACCACGTAAAAGCGACGACAAGATTAGCGAACTACTTGGTCTAGTAGAAGAAAAGGGTATAAAAAACACTT
>Ga0307992_1001656_pt1 | contig 13100 bp, 11 predicted proteins | sample EllFjometagen133_FD_203162 | JGI IMG/M metagenome (GOLD analysis project Ga0307992, IMG submission 203162) | Marine microbial communities from Ellis Fjord, Antarctic Ocean - #133 | ecosystem: Environmental > Aquatic > Marine > Unclassified | place: Southern Ocean | collected 2014-10-08
AGGCAAAAACCTCTGCTGCTATTCGAAGTCCATCATACGCCAGATAGGCATAGTTCCCGGCAGGGTTTTCCAGCATTGAATTCAGACGCTGTTTAAGCGCAGTATAATTTTCATTTCCTTCAAAACCAAATATGGGGGCAGCAAAGTGGATTGTCCTAGCAAAACGAACTGCCCCAGTATCCGTTAACAAAAAACTATTGGTGGCAATGCCATCACTACCAAACCATTCAACTTGAGAGAGAAGTGAATCTCCATTTGCTAGACTCAATATATCTATGGCCTCATCATAAGTCGAGATCTGGACACCTATGCTAGATGCATCATAAATTTCCAGCATGTCGCCCAGGGTTGTACGGATGGTATCAAATGCTTCCATGTAAAGTGAACTTCGATAACCTGTATAGGAAGCGGTCTCTAATACAGTTCCTCCCAGTAATTCAAAACTACTCTGAACCATGGTGGCTAAACCATTGGCCCATAATCCATCATGATGCATGAGAATCAAATGCCTGAGACCCTTATACCAGGCCGCGGCAGAGATAGCTTCAGCCATTTTGCTGTCGTCTGGTACCATCCTGTAGATATGATCATCTGCAATTGAGAGCTCTAAGGACGTACTGCTGGGGCTGATGATAATTGCCTCAGAATTATTAATTATGTCCTGACAGGCGAGTAGCTCTGCACTGGTAATAGGTCCAATGATCAATCGGACACTTGCTTCCAGCATGGTTTCCAACTGACTGGCTGCAATTGCTGGTTCAGTCTCAGTATCTTCTACCTCAAGGGTTAAAACAGTATTCTTGTTTCTGGAGCTTAAGTCTGCGTTAGCATCCTCAACAGCAAGTTCCAGGGCAGTCCTTATAGCGACACCCTGCTGACCAAAAGCGCCACTCAATGGTATGAGCGCCCCGATGGTAATTTCCTTCACAGGATCATCTGAAGTCTCTGAGCAAGTATTGAGTGATAAAAATGAGCAAATGGCGATGGCAAAGATTAGCGTTTTCATGGTTTCCCCATTTATGAATCGAAAATGATTAGCTTAATATAACTAAGGACATAGGTAGTACAAATTTTCATTCATCTTACGAAAAGGATCCCGCCTCATGACTGTACCTCTTTATCCAGTACCAGTTAAGCATACATTGGGGAAACATTCTCGAATTGTCTTCGAATCTGGAATTATGAAAAAAGGACATTCCAAATTGGATCCAAAGAAGCCCTTTTAATTCATTATTTTTTATTCTTCAGGGATGCTCAACATTGGAAATAGTTCATCCCAAAAAAATGCGATTAGCTTTGGCGGGCTCATTTTCGTGAGTCAGACCTCTATATCTGTTTCAGTCGTTCGCTTCCTCGGTTTCAAAAATGGCAACAGTAGAAGCGGAACAAAGGCAATCCAGCCATCCAAAAACAACGTTTTTGCATAGCCGTGCAATTCAGCATAGCTACCTTGCCATAGACTCGAATACGAATAAACAAAGTTGTGTAAGGCCATATATCCGGTGAACTGGGTAGCAGCCACTGCGGGACTGGTCAATCCCATAAATACTGCTGTGCTGGTGCCCTGCTGCAACCCACTGGCAAAGCTGTAGGCGATGGAAACATAGAAGAACAGATCGATGGTGATGCCTGCTGTTCCGTCTACACCGATAAATTGTCGAGCCAGGATAAAGGTGGGAATGGTGGTGAGGACATACCAGACACCCAGCGCTTTTCTGTGACCCACTTTGTCAGAGATCCAGCCACCAATAATCGAACCAGTTGCAGCGAAGATGGTTCCATACATGGTCAGTTTGGCGATCTGATTTTCATCCATGCCCAGGTCAACCTGAATGGCGCTGCCCAGGACAAGACCCAGACCCAAGGCTCCAAAGGGCAGTAAAGAAAAAACCACGCCGACTAAGGGTCCCGTTCCTGATTTGAAGAAGCTCTGATACAATTCCTTGAGAAATAGTTTCATTTGACCCAGGATTTCCTGGAAAACGCTGACACCAGACTGGATATTTTCCTTGATTGCTTCGGCTGGTTCCTGAAGTCTCAGGGTTACAAATACCAGGATAAGTGTTAGAGCTAGGAGGACAAATGGAAATGAATACTCAAAACCAAACTTGCCCGCAATCAATAAAGCGCCACTACCCCCAATGGCCTGACCCAGATAGGAGGAGCCAAACATAAAGCCGTTAGCAATCCCGCGCTCCTTTTCTGGAAGAACCTTTATAGCCAGTGCATCGATAGCTACATCCTGGGTGGCTGCAAAAATATTGTGAATGATGATGAGAGTTGTGAGGAGTTGAATATTGGTGGAATAATCAAAGAAAACCACAATCCCCAGAGTACCTATCATGGCTGCCTGAGCTCCGGCAATCCAGGTCCGCTTTGCCCCAAAACGCTTGAATTTTATGAGATCAACCAGGGGTGCCCAGGCCCATTTAAAACCCCAGGGTGCATAGAGTGATGCCGTAAACAATCCGATTTCAGTGAGTCCGACCCCACTCATTCTCAGATGTGTTGCCAGGGCGATTGCACTGAAGCCAAAGGGGATACCCTCAGATAAATACAGTAAGGAGAAAGCTAATAAGCGGCCATTTTTTGTTTTAAGTGCATTTTTTGATAACATAAATATCTGCTTATCCTTTCTGCTTCATTGGGTCTGGAACTCAGTGTCTAGAGATGTCGCGCCACACTTTCGAGTTAAGTTAGAAGTGACGCTTCGAGTTCAAATGGGGATTGCATACAGATAAATGGGAAGATTGTGGAACTTCAGCGTTCTATAATGTCCCCGACAAATTTCCTTAACCTGGATACCTGATCTGCGGCTTTCATACGCCCCAGGGCTAGCCATCCAAAGGTTGCCAAAATCATCAAACCGGATAGGAAAGTGATAGTCCAGGCCAGGGATGATGAATCTCCCACCGTCATTTGAGAGAGTACCCACATCAAGGCAGCCAGAAAAATGACTGATCCTAAGATGACAAAAAACATGGCCAAAGTGAACACAGAGGGGTTGGGTCCAATGGTTTCATAAATCGTGGTTCCTTCGCCCTCCTCCTCCAGCCTCAGTGACATTTCAGGTGACCACCAGTGATGTTCATCCGGCTTCACATTGATAGCAATGAGATGATTGGCGATTTGAAGTAGAAACGGATTTCCTTCAACTTCTTGCGTCTCGTTTAATTTTCCCATCAGTACATCGTGCGATTCCTGATGGCTGTAGCTCCGGCGAATGTTGATACCCACGTGCAATCCAATCTATAAAATTATTATGATACATTTTATCATGTATGTCGCATAAAGTCAAGTTCGACGATGCCACAGAATAGAAAGCTCGATCCTTGATGTGGGGATTCAAGAGGTTTGCTCAACACCACGCTGGCAGGCTCTTTACTTCATTAAAAAAGGGTTAGATGTGTTTGGATAGGGATTATTCTGCGGACCCCAGTTTGTTCCTCTTTGAGAACAAGCTCTCCGAAGATACATTTGCCAATCATCAATTAGGGAACTGACATGGCAGATAAATTAATCGGAATAGTTGGCGGGGTTGGCAGCTATGCTGGTATCGATCTGATCAAGAAGATTTACGATTTGACTGGAGCAACCTGTGATCAGGATCATCTACCCGTGGCTATGCTATCTCTCCCCGCCCAAATCCTGGATCGAACCCAATATCTGCTGGGAGAAATCGATACCAATCCAGGAGTCGCCATTGCAGATATTATCACAACGCTGGCAGCTTCGGGGGCGAAAATCATTGGCATCCCCTGTAACACGGCTCACGCAAAACCCATCTATGACCACATCCTGGCCCATATTCCAGAATCTGTAAAAATGATACATCTTATTGAAAAAGTTGGTAAACATCTAAAAGATAACCATCCTGAGATACATAGAGTGGGGATCCTGGGTACCAATGGTACCATCGCAGCACAAATTTACCCAGAAGCTTTGAGCAAATTTAATATTAAAGTTATTCAGCCCCCGGAAGACATGCAAAATACACTGGTTCAAACGGCTATCTATGATACAGATTATGGTATTAAGGCCTTCGCTAATCCAGTGAAATCCAGAGCTATAGACGATCTTAAAACTGCCGGATCAGAGCTCGTCCAGCAAGGCGCAGAAGCTATCATCCTGGGATGTACTGAAATTGCCCTCGCGCTGGCTGGGACAACTATTGACGAACGCATAACCATAGATGCGACTGCAGTGCTTGCGGCGGCACTCATCAGGGCATCACGGGGAAATTAAATTCACTTCAACCCTTAGGACGGAGCACACAAATTGATACAGAGGATATTTACCATGGCGATGATTTTAGGAATGATGTCAACAACGACTGCAGTAGCCGGTGACAGGGTTCGGAATTTAGGAATTACAATCGGGGTTATGCAGCCTGGTCCTTTGAATGCCATCACAGATATTGCCGGTCTAAAAGTAGGTCATGTCACTCTCAATAAGGGCCATGATATTCGCACTGGTGTCACTGCGATTTTACCTCATTCAGGAAACATGTATCAGGAAAAAATTCCCGCTGCCATCTACATCGGAAATGGTTTTGGAAAACTGGCTGGGTATTCACAGGTTGAGGAATTGGGAACTCTGGAAACACCTATTATCCTCACCAACACACTGAGTGTGCCTGCTGCATGTGAAGGACTGATTAGCTATACCCTGGAGCAAGAGGGGAACGAGAAAGTGCGTTCCGTTAATTCAGTGGTGGGTGAAACCAACGATGGTTTCCTCAGTGATATTCGCGGTAGACATATCAAAGAAAAACACATTCTCAAAGCCATTAAAAATGCCACAGATGGCCCTGTTGAGGAAGGCTCTGTTGGAGCAGGAACAGGAACGACCTGCTTCAACTTTAAAGGTGGCATTGGAACCTCTTCAAGGGTTCTCCCTGAGGATCTGGGTGGCTGGACTGTGGGTGTACTGGTTCAGACAAATTTTGGTGGTGTTCTACAGATCGCTGGTGTTCCCGTCGGTGTGGAGCTGGGTGAATACTATTTCAAGAAATCACTGGAGAACAATCCCGATGGCTCATGTATGATGGTGATTGCAACCGATGCTCCCCTCGATGCACGGAATCTCAAACGACTGGCCAAACGGGGCATGTTGGGTCTTGCCAAAACAGGTGGCATTGCCAGCAACGGTAGTGGTGATTATGTCATTGCGGTTTCAACTGCTGAATCAGTACGTGTTGCGGCCAACAGTGATTCCAAGCTTACTTCTGGAGAAGTAGTGAGAAATGATGCAATGTCTCCCCTCTTCATGGCCACCATTGAAGCCACGGAAGAAGCCATTTTGAACTCTCTCTTCATGTCAGAGTCTATGGAAGGTCGTGATGGGCATGAGATACCTGGTTTGCCTGTGGAGCAGGTTAAAACTATTATGGAGAATTACCGCGCCATCACACCCTGACAACCTTTCCAGGATTCTGATAAAGTTAAGGAGCTGCATGAAGCTCCAGAGTTGAGTCGGTCGTGAAATATTTCTTATAAGCTTGGATTATCCTTCTATCTTATCTCATTATTTAAAATTTGGGGACTCATCGAATTATTCATTCCGGTTTAAGAAATATTGTTTTCGCATCACTGCTGATCTTTGGGATCATTTTCCCCTTATCTAACACGGTAGAGGCTTCTGATACTCTTACAGTTGGCTGGGCAAATTCTCAGGCCTGTATTCAAGTAGACTCTGTTAATCATACCTTTTATCCTCTTGCAGCATATGTCACTGTTTTGCCAAACACAAATTCGACATTCAATTTTTCAGATGCTAAATCTCCAGCACGACAGACGCAATTCATTCCATACTACCTTGAAATAATGAGGGAAACACCGGGGGGTCTCAAAATACTGGCATCGGGTCACCCTTTAGTTCATGATCGCCAAGTGTTGCACTCCCCCAGCTACTAAGGGTTAAGCAAAAATTATTGCTCCCTGCTGATGAACCACTTCCAGATGGGGCAACTACCAGAGCTACTGTCGCCGCAAAGGCTAGGATGTCAATTACATCTATTTCTCGCTCAAGATTTCTACTATACAGTGAGCCCCTAGAAGCAAGTATTCCATCAATTACACCTGTGGCTTCCTGCGTGTATTTTTCCTCAACTATAAAATTATTGATGTAGAATAGGCGGGCCTGGTCATAATCTCTGCCAAAGTAAGTATAGAAAAAGTCTAACATCATTTCATCAAAAGATACCAGGACTTCGTCTGACATAAGATACCCCTGAGCGTATCCTCTTTCATAATGATCCTCCCAAACCCTATAAACTTTGACACCGTTGATTATTGATTTATCTCCGTTCACTTCCTGTGCATAAATGCTAGGAATGACCATCATTAAAACCATTGCTAGTAACATCATCTTTTTCACCTTGCCCTCCTTCTGGGTTTCTTTCAGTTGATTGACAGAAAGTAGCGAATCCGGTTGACGTGCTTCTACCAAGGAGGTTACAAAAACTTTTCTCAGGGTTGCATAATGCCAGAAATGCCCTTGCAGGAAGCATTCCCTATGCTAATCGTATAGTGGTTTTCAGGAGTGTTGACCGATAAATCCAGAGTGTTCTTAAACTATCTCAAGGGGTCCGTGCAGATGATTTTTCAAGAACCATCAAAATGATGGTTTTAAAATAGCCCTTACAAAACCGCTGAGAAGCAGGAGTGCGCCAAAGCTGGCTACAATGGTCGCTCCTGTAGGAATATCCAGAAGAACTGAAATAATCATTCCCAGAAGGCTACCCAGGACACCAAAAGCCCATCCAAAAAGCAGACGATTTTTGACGCCTTTCACAAAGAGCAGAGCCGCGGTGGCAGGAATAATCAGGAATGAAAAAACCAGAAACACACCGGCAATTCTTACTGATGAGGTAACCACAAATCCAAAGGTCATATAAAAGAGAAAATCCCAGACTTTGAGATTGATTGGTGCACTTGCTCTGTCACTAGAAATTTCTGAAGTCTGCATAAACTGTCTTCGATAAATCCAGTGGAAGAGACCAATGGCACTGTAGAGCAAAAACGTTTTTAGCACAATTCCTGGCGTCACGAAAAGAATTGAACCCACCAGTAGATGGTTCAAATGTTCAGCGCCTTCAGCAGATTTTGAAAATAGAATGATCATCACCGCAGCAGAAACGGCGTAGACAATACCAATAATGGCTTCCTGGCTCACAGCCCGTGTTAGTGAACGCGTATAGGCAAATATGGCTGCACCTAAAAAAGTAAAACTTAGGGCCAACAAATAAACGGGGAGTGAATCATCAGCCCACCCCAGCAAAACGCCAATTGCCATTCCAAGGGCAGCTATTTGAGCAAGAGCTAGGTCCACAAAGATGACTCCTCTGGTGACCACATGAAGACCGAGATACACATGTATGCCGGTAAGAACCAGGGCTGCCATCAAGGGCCAGATCATCAAATCAAAATAGGCTGATATCATGGAGTGAATGCTTTCTGCAGGGTTTCCAGATTATAGGTAAGCATTTTCTGGTAGGTCTCGGTTCCCTTACGGGCATTTACAGATTGTGCCAATCCCACCACGGCGATATCGGTTTTATTTTTGAGAAATGTTGGGGCTTTGCCACTAAAATAGGGCTCCATAGCAATCAATTGAATATTTTGTCCCTGAATGAGGTGAATCAAATGATCAAGATGGGTTGGCGTAGGCATAATTCCAGGGTTGGGCTCAATAAAGGCCACTGCCTTCAAACCAAAATATCTATTGAAATAAGGCCAGGTATTGTGGTAATAGATCAGACTTCTGCCCTGGAGATTTGAGAATTTCTCAGCCCATTCATTTTCCAGTTTATCAATGGACTCTATAAAATTCACAAGATTGGCATCAAACTCCTGGGTGTGTTGAGGGTCAACTTCCTTGAGATGTCTGGCTATAGTCCTGGCAATAGCTTTCCCATTTTCTGGATCCAGCCAATAATGGGGGTTCCCATTGGGATGAATATCGCCCATACTTGCATCCACTTTTCGGGTGGGAATTTCCAGGGGAATGATATTTTCAGAACAATCCACAATTTTCAGATCAGAATTACGTGATCCATCGATGATTTGCTCAGCCCATTGGTCTAGCTCCATACCCACCATAAGGTACATATCTGCCCGTTTCACTTTGATCATATATGAGGGGAGCACTTCTACATAGTGAGGGTCCTGCGATCCTCTGGCAATGCTCAAAGTATTGACATGTTTTCCCCCGATTTGATTGGCGATGTCTGCCAGATCGGTGATGGAAGCAACCACATTTATTTTTGCCTGTAAGCTGATGGAGAGTGCCAGCACCAAAATAATTCGTGTTAACATAGTGAAGCCTTTCAAAATTTGTGTGCTTTGTGGGGTCCCAATGACCAGAGCAATTGTGCCTGAACAAGCAGTCCAGGATTGTGGTCACCATGGTGGGCCTGCTTTAAAAACACCCGGAAAACGGTAGTTTCTTCCACTGGACTAAACCCCAGGAACAATCCTTCTGAATGGTACATCGCTTCCTCCATGTCGCTGGAGTAATCAACAATAGCACCAACATTCCAGACCTTATTGAATTTATAATTCAGCATGGAATAAGCCGTGATGATTTCATGGTGCTCCTCAACCTCACCTTCTTCTGTATGGATGGAAGGACTCTTCCGAAGCAATTCATTCTGCCAAACCAGGGATCGATATTTATTGGGGAGCCATTTGTATTTGAAATCCACGGCAGAAATATTCTCATCTCCTTCATCAACCAACTGATAATAGCTGAGTCCGATTTCCAGATGTGATACATCTCCCAAATCAAAGAACATGGAATAGCGTGATGAAAAGGCTTTACCCGTTTCCTCCTCAGTTTCTTCTTCCTCTTCTTCATCGTGAGAATGGGCTTCAGCGGAAATACCATCCTGGAGAAAGGCAACGGAAAGATTGTTATACCACGGAAACGGCAATAACCACTTCGCTTCTAAACCTGAAGAGGACCATTTGTGATCCCCCAGAATTTGAGCCACAGGTACAGGCAAAATGATGTGTGGAAAGAGATGGAGGTGCTGCTTGTTGATTCCCCCGAATTCAGGACGAAATTTTCCAGCCCGTAGGGCCAAACCAAAAGGAAGTCCTCTTTCAATTGACAATACGGCTTCTTCCAGTTCAATGGGATGTCCATCCATGTGCTTATGGAGATATACATCAGCCCGGGCATAGGGATTTACATACCCTTCAATGGCAATTTCCACACTGGAGGCATTTAAGGTGGTTTCGTCATCAAAGTGACTCATTCCCAATTCCCCAATAACACTAATGTCGGGATTCACACTAGTCTGGGCCTGGAGCGACCCGATAAAAACGAATAATAACAAAAAATATTTAGGGCGCATTCATGCTCCTTCTAATTAAATAATTATTTAAATAAGGTTAGCTAGTTACCTAGCCAAGTGGTGGCGCACGTGATTGGTCCTTGAATGCGTAGCTGGGTCTCGTACCCCTGTCTTCATTGCAGAGATTTTCAGGGGGAAAGATTGGGATAATGGGTTCTGAAGCGTGATCACTCTGGAGCAAACCCAGGGTCAAATTAAGGGGAAAACCTTTGCAGACAGGTTTGGTATCAAAGTGATGAGCATTCTCACATTGGGTGATGCAATATCCTGGTTCAGCCTGCCCATAAATATGGGTATGACCAAAATGGCTTGTAGCCAGTAAGGAATAGCACATCAACAGAAAGGCGAGATAATAATTGATTGTTTTATGAGCCCGGAAGTTCATTTAAACAAGATACCTATTGGGCAATAGCTGTCAAATAAAATTAATCGCGGTAAACTTGTTGGTTTTATAAAAAATCTAAATGGAGGCTAAAGTCCCAAAAATTGTATGGAAACACCACAGAGTAAAATGGTCACTCCAGCAATGGCATGGGTATAGCGTTCCAACTTTTTCATGGGTATCATTTTAAGACCATAACTTGCCCCAAGAACGATGACCAGCATGGTACCAATGGTCGCGATTGAGAATACCAGAGTAACCAGGACCAAACCCATGGTGCTGCCCTCTGAAGCGGGGTACATGAGGAGAGGAATTAGAGATTCACAAGGACCAAATACGAAAATGATAAAGAGAGCCCAAGGCGAAAAGAGTGCCTTTCCTTTTACTTTGTGGACATGACCATGCTCATCGACATGACCATGGAAATGCTCATGGTCTCCATCTTCATGATGATGAATATGTGTGTGAGGACGATTCTTGACAGCATGGAAAACACCCCAAATTGTATAGAGTAAACCTAAAATGATCAAGGCCCAGGCAGCCAGGTCACCACGGAAGGATTCAAACGCCTCCAGCTTCCCCAGAGCCAAGCCCAGAGAGACACCAAGCAGACCCAGTATGACGGAGCCACCCACGTGTCCGACACCACAAATAAAGGTAACAAGGGCTGTTTTTATGGTACTCCATTGGCCGGATTTTGACATGGCAACAAAGGGTAAGTAGTGGTCTGGACCTAAGACAGTATGGACAAAACCTATTGTTGCAGCTGCAGTAACCAGGGTCGAAATATCAGTTTCCATTTAGCAATAGCTCCTATTAGCGAGTATTAAAATAATCAGCTTACCTGTAATTCCAATCCTGCATTGATTTTCATTGTAAAAAGAAGTGATTTTTACTTGAGATATGACTGGAGAATGAGAATAACGCGTCTCGCAGGATGGGAATTATCTGGTTATTTTAAAACTCTGGATTTCTCTTATCTGCACCAAAGAAGTCGTTTTAACCAGAAAGTAGCAGCAGCATGAGCACTCGCCTAGCAAATACAAGAGAGCAATTAATTGACATATGGCAAGTATTGTTCATATCTTAAGGCACACAAGTAGTTTAATGATGATTCTGCAGGTTATTTATTTGCTTTGGAGAGTCCTCAGGAAAGCAGAACCTATGCATAACCAGTTGAATCAACTCATTACTAGCTCATGCATCTTCAAACCATGTCTTTGACCAGAACTAACCATGGCACAGGTATGAGACGAGGTATTCAGAGGGGCTTTAATAAGCAATTTCTCAAGTTGTATCACACGGTGCCTGCATCACTCCGTGTAAAAAACACACCGGGATGGGGAACAAGAGCTAAATATTACATCTTGCAGAGATGAATATGCAAAAAGGAAGGGTGTTAAACTGCCTTCTGTATTTTTTTTAGATCTTAAGTTGCCTAAGGTGAACGGACTGGACGTTTTAAGACAATTGAAATCGAATGAGCTTACTCGAAAAATTCCGGTTATTATCATCACCTCATCTTAGGAGGACCCTAACATTCACGTGGCCTATGAGTTAGGTGTCAACAGCTCTATGGTCAAACCGTTTGCTTGTGAAGAATTCACCGAGAAGATGAATCAACTGGGTTTATATTGGTTGTTGATAAATAAAACCCCTAAATGGAATTTAAGAAAGTTGCTATGCCGGTAAAAGAGAACGCTCCCTCTCATTCAGAAAATAAATTACATGTATTAATATTAGAGGACATCCCCTCTGATGCAGAGCTGGCTCAACGAGAGCTAAAGAAAACCCTGCAAAATTATACAGTTGAGGTTGTAGATACCCGAGAGGGCTTTGTCCAGGCATTGGAAACTTTTAAACCTGATTTGATCATATCAGATTTCATGCTACCTACTTTTGATGGCCTTTCCGCCCTGAAAATCAAGCTGGATATTGCTCCCATGACACCCTTTGTGATGTTGACCGGTTCCATGAACGAGGAAACGGCCGTGGAATGCCTGCAAGCCGATGCCGATGATTATGTGATCAAGGAACACATCAAGCGTCTTGGACCTGCTACTCTGAACGCTTTGGAAAAGAAAATAAATGAGCGTCAGCGCAAGCGTGCTGAAGCTGAATTGCGTGATAGTGAGATTCGCTATAGGAATATTGTTCAGAATGCGAATGAGGGCTTTTCTATCGTAGATGAATTCGGGAAAATAATCGAGTGGAATCATGCTCTTGAGAAAATAACGGGATTACATTCCAAAGAGGTTCTGGGAAAAGATATGTGGGTGATTCAGTACCTGATGGAACCTGATGACTCAAAAAATGATGAAAATTCGGAACAATTCGAAAGGACTATAAAATCCTTACTCAAGACCGGAAAAGCTCCGTTCTTAAACGTGCCAATGGAACGTGAATATACAAAACCAGATGGTTCAGCCATTCAGGTACGGGGAACTGTTTCATCCGTTGAAACAGAGAAGGGGTTTTTGATATTTAGTCGAGTAGAGGATATCACGGAGCAGAGTCAGACCCAAAAAAAATATAGAGACCTGGTAGATAAAGCCGGCATCGCCATTGTCTCCGATGATATCAATGGCAATTTCACCTATTTCAACCAGCACTTTACTGAGATCTTTGGCTACTCCTCAGAGGAGCTAAAAAAAGAATCCATTAAAAGGCTGGTACATCCAGATGATGTAGAAGAGGTACTGAGACATCATCACAGCAGGTTCTCGCAAAAATCGACGCCACCGCGATATGAATTTAGGGGAATCAGGAAAGATGGAACAATCATTTATCTAGAAATTGATGTCACTCTGCTGTTTGAAGGTGAAGCATGCATCGGTACCCAATCATATATCTGGGATATTTCGAATCGTAAACAGGCTGAGAAAAATCTGGAGAAAAGTGAGGCCTATCTCAAAAGCGTCATGCAAACGGTACAGGTAGGCATTGGTGTGGTGATTGACAAAAAAATCATCCATGTCAATCAACACTCTTGTGATATGCTGGGTTACACCTCCGAAGAGCTCCTTGGGCAAAATGCGCAGATGGTATATCCAAGTATCAAGGAATATGAGCGGGTTGACAAAGATAGATATGAGCAAATAAAGAACACGGGCAGTGGCACCATCGATACCCGTTTTTTACATAAAGATGGTCACATTATCGATGTGCTATTATCCTCCACCGCCATTGATATCCATGATCTTTCAAAAGGGGTCACCTTCTCCGCTGTGGATATCACCCAGCGCAATCTCGCAAATGAGGAAATCAAAAAACTATCCACGGCTGTCATCCAAAGCCCCACAGCCATTGCTATTACAGATTTGGAAGGCAACATAGAATACGTGAACCCCCGGTTTA
>Ga0307992_1001658_pt1 | contig 13085 bp, 19 predicted proteins | sample EllFjometagen133_FD_203162 | JGI IMG/M metagenome (GOLD analysis project Ga0307992, IMG submission 203162) | Marine microbial communities from Ellis Fjord, Antarctic Ocean - #133 | ecosystem: Environmental > Aquatic > Marine > Unclassified | place: Southern Ocean | collected 2014-10-08
TAGAGATGACAAGATTAAAAAACATGAAGTTACTATCTCTGAAAACCTATTAACATTGGCTGATTATGAGATTCAACTTGCAGAGCAAGAGAATGCTCAAGACAGAGGCTATAACCGAGGATATCCATCAGGTCACTACGACGGTGCTCTTGAAGGATATACAAAGGGTTATGAAACTGCTCGAAACATGCTAATAAGATAATACACCCCAAATCACTCCATCCCAGGAAAGTTTAATGAGTAAGTCTAAATTAAAGATGAGTGATAAGCTTAAAGAACAAGCTGAAGCTAATAGAATCCTAGAAATTAAAACTGGTTCTCATCTTTATGGGACTAATGTTGAAACTTCAGACGAAGACTACGCTGGAATCTTTATGCCTTCAGAGGAGTATGTATTTGGTCTTAAAAATGTAGCTGAAGTTGATCTAGGAGTTGTTGATAAGGGTGCTGATGGCAAAAACACTGCTGAAGCTATTGATCGTAAACTATATGAGTTTAGGAAGTTCATTAACCTAGCAATGGCTAATAATCCTAATATCATTGAAATGTTATTTGTCGAAGAAAAGAATATTATCTTTTGTAATGATGTTGGTAGAAAACTATTAGAACATAACCATCTTTTCCCTAGTAAGCAAGCTGCTCAGAAATTTATCGGTTATGCCAAAAGTCAAAGACATAAAATGATTATTAGAAGAGATCATTTCAACGAATTACGTGCTGGACACTCTTTACTTGAAAAACTTGATGATAAAATAGTTATGGCTGAAGTAGTTAAAGAATCTATGAACAAAGTAAGGATTACAGACAATGTAGCTGATAGCTATACTACTTTGTTTAAAAAGAGAGGTAGCCATATCCTTTGTGGAGATATTAATTTTGAACCTGGAATTTATGTAAAGAAAGCTCGCAAGATGTTGAAAGAACGTATTGACAAAGTAACTAATAGAAAAGAGTTAGTTCTTAAGTATGGTTTTGACACTAAGTTTGGAGCCCATTTGATTAGGTTACTTACTGAAGGAATTACACTCTTAGAGACAGGAAGAATTACATTTCCCCTTCCGAACAAAGATGAACTTTTAAGTATTCGAAATGGTGATTTAACAATTGAAGAAATCATTGAATACTCTGAATCTTTAGAGAATAGAATCAATTTAGCGATTGAAAAGACATCCCTCCCGGCTACTCCTCCCTATGCCAAAATAGAAGCTTTTGTGATTGAACAAATGAGATCTTCTCTTCTATAGTTGACAAAAACACCATAAATAGTCTATATTTGCCCTGAGGTGTTGCTTTATGGGCAAAATAATCGTACTTGACCCTGGTCATGGTGCAAACGAAAAGAATAGGTTCGCTCGTCCGTTAATGGACTGTACAGGAAGAAAAGCTATCTGTGTACCGGATAGTATGATTCTTCATCCTGATGATGGAAAACCTAACTTCTATCGAGAAGACTTTGGAACTTTAAAAATTGCACAAGAGGTAGCTGCTGAATTGAGATGTGAAGGACATACTGTATTTCTTACTCGTAATGATTATCATAATGCTGCGATATATTTATCCGGTTTTAGTAATAATGATTGGAAGAAGAAGCATTGGAAGTCCTGGAAATGGATTAGAGACTTTACTGATAGTAAAAATGCTGATATTTTTGTTTCAATTCACACTAATGCTGGTGGAGGAACAGGAACTTCTGCTTTCTGGGCCAGCACGCCAAATGGAGTAGATTTATGCAAGAGTATGACTCAAGAGTTACATGATCAAGTTGGTCTACGAATTCGAAGGGTTGCTAAACATCGTTATCTTATTCTTCGCAATGTATGTGAAGGAAGGACAGCTTTGTTAGAATGTTTGTTTCATGATAATATTGACGACATTCAATTATTACTCTCTGACTATGGGATAAAAGAGGTTGCTAAGGCAGTCTCTTCTGGGATTCATAAATACACTCAAACTTTTTAATCCAATACATATAATTTAATAATAGGAGGTTAAGGATGAAATCAATCCTACCATTCTTGCTGACACTTTTAATTGTCGGCATTGCACTTCTAGCGAACTGTAGTAGTCAAAAAAGAATAGCAAATATTGCTAATAATGGACCTGAGATAGTTCTCGTACCTGAGGAATATCCACAAACAGTACTTCCAGAAGAAGTCATAGAAGTTAGCCTTAGACCCTCAAGGGAGGTAATGGTTAAAGAAGTAGTTGATCTATGGACAATGTGGCTTAATGATTATTCTACAAGGAAGAAAGACCCAAGATGGTCCTATCTTAATGAATATGCTGAAGCACTAGTTGATGCAGTTATCTTTTATCAGGACAACCCGACAAGTAGAGGTGGACAACTCCCCGTAGAGAGAGAAACACATCTCTTAGTTGCCAGCATGGTCGTTATTGAGACAGGTATCACACATACTGTTGTGGGCACAAGTAGAGGAGAAGTTGGACTTCTTCAGTGTCATGGGCATGCTTTGCAAGGATTTGAACCAGAAACAGTTAGTAATAACTATAGATTAGGTCTTAGACTTGGTGTTAGATGGTTAGCCTATCATACACAGTTTTGTCAATATTCAGAGAATCGGACTTTTCAAGAATGGGTTAAACCACTATCTTTATACGCTGCTGGCATAAAGAACGGTAAACGAAAAGATGGCAGATGTCGAAAAATGGCAGTTGCCAAAGATAGAGTAAATATGACTCTGTTTTATGCGAATCGTATTCTAAACTCTTAATTGTGCTATTGTGGCTTCAAGGAGGTGTATTGTTTTTGACAAACACAGAAAAACTCATTGAGGCTATAGTTTATGCTCAAGATTCTGGTATTGAATGGTGGGACATATTTGATTCTATCGACGATGTTAAGTCTATCCTCAGATCTTCTAGTAAAGAAATTCCTGATGAATATCAGATTGCTCACTTATTGAGCCTAGTTGAAGAAGAAGACATTTTTATTGAAAACCCTCTTGCTACATTTAAGAAATGTATCAGTAAATTGCGAAAAGACCTAAAAACAGCTTGACTCATAATCAACAATAAGAGAAGAGAGAAACCCTAAAACTGAAAAGAAGCAGAAATGAAAACAACGATTCCAATCCAAAAATCCAAAGAAGACATAAGACTATATAGAACATATGCTCCATATTTTGGAAAAGCTCTGTATAGGCTGTTTATATTGCTAAAAGAAGGAAAAATAGTTTCTGGGGTCGATTTGGAGAAATATTTTTGTGCGAGTTTTCCGCATTGGCAAGATGTTGAGTATCCATTCGCAAAAGAGAAAAATTATCTACAAGAACCATTCGAGTATTCTATTTGTGTTTCAGTTAACGAGAAGATAGGTCATGGGCGACCTACCTGTGAACCTTTTAAAACTGGTGATATTATCTCTGTTGACTGTGGTATTGCATTACCAACTGAACATGGTAGAAGACTGCATTATGATTCAGCATTTACAGTTTGTTTTAATTCTTCTCAACCTGATTGGATATTTGAACCTTATAGGGCTTTGTGTAAAATAGTTGATAAACAATCTAAGAGTATTCATGAGATAGCAAAGACTATAAGCGATACAGCAAAAGAAGCGAATCTTCAAGTTGTTGTTTCTTTGACGGGGCATGGTATCGGTTATGCTCTACATGAAGCTCCTTATATTAGGAATGCTCCTGGTAATTATGCAGACACTCAACTAATTGAGGGTTTGTGTTTTTGTATAGAGCCAATGTATGTTTTGCCAACTGTTGGTGAAACTTTGGTTCCTCACTTCGCTAGAACATATGTTAATTCTGATGGCTGGTCCGTTATCACAGAAAATGGTCAACCAAGCAGTCATTTCGAATCTATGTTTTGCATTAATAATGGTAACTTGGTTGATTTAGTAGGCGTAACTGATTGGTTTCGCTAAGAAGGAAAGAGACAAGATGAGAGTAGCAAAAGCGTTCGTAAAAAAGTATGAATCTGGTAAATTACTGGGATTTGCTGATGTAATCTTCAACCTCACTGGAGAGGGCGATGGATGCGTCACAATTAAAAGCTTCAAAATCTTTAAGAAAGATGAAGGCGGAATCCAGCTCGGTATGCCAGCACCTAAGAATGAAAAGGGTGAATACTTTCCAGTTCTCAAGATTGACATTGAGAAGCCTGATGGCAAGGAATTCCTTGATCATCTGACAGAGGAAATCTATAAGGCTTACAATGGTAAGTCTAGCGATGGTCCTCAAACTCCAAATCAGAATAATAATTCTGGTGGCGGTATTGGAAGCGATGATATTCCCTTCTGAGTGGAAGCTATTGCCTTACTGGTTTGATCTTCCTTACTATTAAGTTTTAGGAGCGCAATCATGGAGTTCTACTATGGCCTACCACAGATGATCTGGGATGATCTTTGTTCAAAGGCCGAAGACCTGCTCCAAGAAGAGCAGTTAGGTAATCATTTAGTAGGTGTTTACCCTGCTGGTAATAGGATCTATGGGATAGAGTCTGCATCACCAGGACTATTATGTCTATATGTTGATTCAGTAGAATCCATCTTAGATCCGTTTTCTAACTATATGTTTGACGAAGGCTTTAAGGTTTATCATGTTGGAGAGAGTAACTCTCCTATTATAATGGTAGATATTTTCAAATGGGTTCATTGGCTATGGAGTCGTAGCTGTGATTGGAAAGCTGCTTGTTTCCTTCATGCTATACCGTTCGGTAGACATTGTATTCATCAAGACTCAAGTATCTCAGACATAATGGCAGCAGCATATAAAGCAATGAAAGAAATTGACTTTATGCTTTCTGTTCATTTGCCTTGCGATAACGTTACTCAAGATTCTATTTATCCCAATCCCTATTTATACTATAGGACAATGACAAATCTCTATAATAATCATACGTTCTTACCTAACATAAACCCAGAGTGGGATGAAGTAGTACGTAATGATACATTGAAGGATGATCTCCTTATTAGACTACTATTAAATGAGGCAAATCTTAAGGTAGATCCTTCTGATTATCTAGTTCCTGGAAGTAATTATCCTTATGTTTACAATAGGATTAAAGACAAAACAATCAAAGAACTTAGAAGTACAATTTTAAACTTCTATAGGTTTCAATTATGAAATATTCTAAAAAGCCAAGAGTTGTTCTTAATGGATGTTTTGATATGTTTCATTCAGGCCATCGATACTTACTTGAGATTGCATTGGAGCATGCCGCAAACAATAGAGGAGATCTTCTTGTTCTCATTAACTCAGACAAGTCTGTCAAAGAGTTAAAGGGAGAGGGAAGACCTTTTGAGGATGTATGTGCAAGAGGATACTCTGTTGAAAAAGCTATATCGAATTGGGAACAATATCATTTAGATATTCCAAAGAGTAGAGTTGTTATCTTTCGTTCCGAAGAAGAACTTAATCGTTTAATTGACGAGTTCGAGCCAAGTATGATAATTAAAGGAGACGATAGATCGGATCTTACATCTATTATTGGCTTTGAGAAATGGCCTATCTTAATAGTGCCTCGGAAAAGAGACAAAGATGGAGAACACATCTCTACTACAAGGATAATGAGAAGTAGAGGAAAAATACTATGAAAAGCTTGATAAAGAGAGAGCTAATTGAATGCATGACTGGATCAAGATTAGAGAACAAGACAGTTCATAAGACAGTAAAGAAATGGGGAAGTGAACACTTAATTACTAACTCAAGTAAATATTGTGTTAAGGTAATGACTCTTGAGCCTGGAACTAGATGTTCTTTGCACTTCCATCGTAGGAAGACAGAAACATTTGTTCTAATTTCAGGACAATTAACTCTTCAGACTGTAATGTTGCAAACCGGAGAGTATGAGATAACAGAGCTACTACATACAGGTGATAGTGTTACTTTAGAAAGAGAAACACCTCATACGTTCTATTGTCCTGAAGGCCAATTAGGACCAACAGTATTTGTAGAAGCCTCTACTGAAGATTTTATTGATGACAGTTACAGAATCATTCCTAGCGTCGGGAAAAATGATGATAGTGGGGGATCTGATAGTTGATGAGACTTGGTATGTAGATGCCAATAAACTATCCCCTGAAGCACCAGTACCCGTTGCCTATCTAACGTCCTCTGAGCCCCACAGGAGTCCTGGAGGAGCTGCTCTTGCTGCATCTTATGCACACAAAGACAAGAAGTCTTCTGCTTTCCTTACAGCTACTAATACAGACAATGAAGAGTGGTTGGCCGACAAAGGCATAGAGATCTATAGCTTGAAGTCTGTTAAGAATGTAGTGAAGACTAGATATGTAGATGTAAATTCAAATTATCATTTACTCCGAATAGATAATGATGATGTTGTTGATTTTCCTGCCATCACCTCCGATATTCTATCCGAATCTCTCCAATCTTTATTTAAACAAAATATATCTTCAATAGTAATGCTAGACTATCGTAAAGGGATCTTTAATGACAAAGATACCTGCCAGTATATGATTAATGAAGCACTTAAGAAGAATATTCCTACTTATGTTGACACACGATGTGACATTACTAAGTTTAGAGGATGTACTTATTTAAAACTGAATAAGAAGGAGTACGATGCAGCTTGCGCTGCTCAAAGCATTAACTGTCCTTATTCTTTATGTAGAGAGCTAAATATTGCTAACCTTATAGTAACAGAGGGTAAAGAAGGAGCTAAACTGTTTTCTTTAGCTACTGAAACAATGGAGCAATACAAACCAGACTTAACAAAATACAATGGAACACCAGATGTAACAGGATGTGGGGATGTATTTGATATCAACTTCTGTTACTATTGTTTTCAGGAAGATCTTTTCTCACCGACAGAAGCTTTAAGATTTTCCGTAGATAGGGCAACAGAGTATGCCTACACCTCAATAGGAGATAGACTATGCTAACTTTTGAAGAACGAATAGATACTATAGAGGCGTTTCTAACTCAGATTGAATTCAGATACTCTAACGAATTAGCTACTTCAGCAGAACTAAACGCTACGGTCCAAGAAATATGGGATCATGTGGACTTAATCAAAACAAGAATTAAAGCGATTGAGAACACAGCAAACATAACCGGAGAGATTCTCTCCACAGCGAACGGAACGTAGTAATGGCAAGATGTGCACACGCCCAATTGGGTAGAAAAGTACGCAAGTTACCTAAATGCTCGAAATGTAAAATGGAATTCAACCTAGTAATGTCCTCTTATGAAGGAGTCAGCAAGCCTGTTCTTGAATGGGAATGTTCGAAGTGCCACAAGGTTGTACCTCGGACAAATCTTAAAGAAGAAGAGGTTAACACCTTTGATGCCTTCCTAGAGAAATGGTGTAAAGATGAGCAACAGAGAAGAAGAGATCTTAAGCAAAATATGCAGCCTACTCAGTGAGTTAAACCCCCAAGAAATAAGAAAATTAGTCCCAAAGTTGTTGTTTTCAATCGGGGCGTCTTTGTGCAAAGAAGTGGGTTTACAAAGTAGTGAAGAAGTGCTAAAACAATATGCAAGTCAGCCAACATTCGCCAATGCAATGATGGCTCAGGCACTTTGGATGAAAGAAACATGGGACATTCCCGAAACAGAAGGAACACAGAATGAACAAGAGTTATGAAGAACGAGCAAGAGAAGAAAAAGCACCGATCCAGTATAGCATTTACAAAGGCATTAAGGGAACGTTAGGAGCCATGCGCTTCAATCTAAAGAGACCTTATACAAGTACAGATCCAAAGAAATCCGATGGAGTCATCTTCCTAGAGATGTGTCCTGCAATTGGAAAGAATATATACGACTGGGAGAAGCAAAAGATGGTCATTGCCTTAGGTATCTCTGATATTCCTAAAGTAATCCTATACTTGCGAGCCCCTAATCATCCAGCCTTTTCTTCTAACGGTGGAAGTCTAAAGATTATCCATGACAAAGGTGCAGGTACAGCTAATAAAGGCAAGAACATGAAGACTCTGGAGATTAAGAAACCAGAGGAAATGCGAAACTTCATGTTCACGATGTATGAGAAGAATGGAGATCGAAACATTAGTGCAGCAGTCACTGTGTCTCCAGATGAAGCTATCACAATCGGAACTCTTCTTCAGTCAGCAATCCCTACCATCTTATCCTGGACATAAACTACTCAGGTGGACCTTAAAAGGGGAGAAGTTTGGCGCGTTCCGAATAACCCCTCTTCTTTCTCAATTCCTATAGATTTATTTTATTAAAAGAGTACAATTATAGATTCGTTCTATTTGATAAGGAGTAACGAAATGAAAGTTCTTAATACGATGTTGTCTAACAGTGCAAGGAAAATGACTACAAAATTTTTACGGAGTCTTGTAAAGATGGGGATCAATCCTGAGTCTGATGTTTGTTGTGTGTGGGGTGTTGAAAATAATGAAGGTAATACAAGCATGGCATGGGAGACTTCTACTACTAGAGGTATGATAGATGATAACAAGCAAGCTCATTTACTTCTTAGAAAACTAGTAGGTCAGAATATCCTACAGCTTTATGGAGTACCTGCTAATGGCAGAGAAGCTCCTGTTGTTTATTTATTACCTTTGCCGTCTTTAATTAAGACGATTGGTATTACAAAACTAATCAAACTGGTCAAAAGTTGGCCAGGAAATTCAATTGCAATGGAGACAGAAGTAGTCAAGTATAAGGTTATATAGGAGAAAAGAATGAAGAAAGTAGTCTTCGCAGTATGGCATGCATCAGGTAAAGACATGAAATTCTTAGAGAAAGTTGAAGAATATTTCATATCTAAGCTTGATGTGCCAGTTAAAGTAAAGGTGGATGACCTAAAGTCAATCGGGAGTGTAGTTTATGGTGATGATATTGAGGGGGTTGTTGTTTTTGGGAAAACTGCTTCTAATTATTGTTCCTTTGATTCTAGAATTCTTGCCCCAGGCGTAAAAGAAATGTTACCTGACCATGAAGGCTTCATGGCAAACAAGAAGATTCTTCTAGATACTCTTGAACTCTTAGCAAAGAACCTAAATGGACCAGAAGAACTAGTTGTTCAAGCTTGTGTGGAAACCCCTGAGAAGGTATCTGTAGGGCTTACAGGTTGTGATATTAACATCACCGAAGCAGAAGCTATCCATTTGAAAAGAATTAGAGATATTTTAGGTGGAGGCAAAATGGTTATTACTAAAGGTGACTTAAGAATAGAGGTAACAGAATGATAGAAGACAAGTGTGAATCGTGTAACTGGTGGAGAGACAAACCATTTAAGGATAAGTTTGGCAATATAGCATGGCTGGACATGTCAGGTACATATGATAGTAAAAGGCATTGGGGTTTGTGTCACTTGTTTCCCACTCCAGTATGGAAAGAGAAACAATCTTTCTGTGGGCAATGGAAGGAAAAGAAATGAAAGACATCGGTAGTATTGCCGTCAAGCTGAAGGACACACAAAAATTCCTTGAGAAGTTAAGTACTTATCTAGATGATAATTTTAAAATATGTGGGGTTACTGGTATTGGCTATTCGATTGAAGAATGGAAAGTACATTTCCATGTAGATATCCCCGATGAGATTACTTTTCCAGTGCTAGTGAACCTAGCTGCTGAAGTCTTTGATAAATATCAACAAGCTGTTTACTTTAGAGATAAACAAATGGTTCAGATGTCTATCCTCGAACAGACGAAGGCAGAAAAGTTTCATCAATCATATCAAGATGCTAGATTAACTAATGAACAGAAGTTTGGGAAGCCTCTTGCAGCTGAGAGTTGTAAAGTTTCAGCTACTCTTGCTACTAAAGATCTTGAGGATGCTGTTTCGAACCAGAAAGTAACTAAAGATTTCTGGCATAAGACATGTGAGACCTTAACTGAGTTACGAAAACTTTTAGAGCTAATGGGCTATGCCCTTAGTAGTGATGCACGAGTCAATAGAGACTTCGTTGTGAGAGGAAATGACAATGACAATCATAGCCGCAGCTAAAGATGAGTATAGTTCTTGGATTGCTTCAGATAGCCATGGGATTGGTAGAGATCTTCACTTTGAACTTGGAACCAAAATAATTGAGGTCAATAAATATTTTATTGGGTTTACATGTTCTTATCGTGTGGCCGATATTATAAGAGAAGCTACTACATTTCCTCCTAGAATCAAAGACATGAAAGACCTTCGTAAGTTTAGAGATGAACTTAAGAAACTATTGATTGAAGATGGTTGTGAAAAGAGTGCAGAGTCTGATGCATGTGTCCAACATCCTGTAGGATTAATAATTGCATCTGAAGGCAATCTTTATTCCATTGATGATGACTACCAGATACATGAAGTTGATCATTATTGTTCTACAGGAGCTGGCACTTCAGTTGCTTTAGGAGCAATGAGATCTGTACTTACTATTAATGATGATCCTCAACAGGCTGTAGAGTTCGCAGTAGAAGCTGCTATCTTTCATTGTTCTAGTTGTGGTGGAGATGTTCATTTCAAAGGTACTAGAAAACCAAAAACAACAACTAAGAAGAACCCACTAAGGCAAACAAGATGAAAACACGTAAGGTAGATGTTATTCTTAACGATATATTAATCAAGAAAGACTTTGAGATACCAGAGTTTTGGGCAGATAGAGCTGCAACTATTGTTGGAGCTAAGTATGCTACTGACAAAGAGAACAGTGCTATTGCTATTATTGATAGAGTAGTCAAACAAATTACTGAATGGGGATTTAACCAAGATTATTTTAATAGTATTAATGTTGGTGGAGAGTCTGATGTCTTTAGGGATGACCTAAAAGATATTCTTACTAATCAAAGAGCTGCCTTCAATAGTCCTGTGTGGTTTAATTGTGGTGTGCCAGAAAATAATAACCAAATGTCAGCATGCTTTATCTTCCCAGTAGAAGACAACATGGAAGACATCCTTGCTCACACGACCAGAGAGGGGCTTGTGTTCCGTTCTGGTTCAGGTGCTGGTGTCAATGTATCAAAGCTACGAGCTAAGGGAGAGAAGCTATCTAACAAAGGCGAGGCATCTGGTCCTATTAGTTTCATGAGAACATGGGATGCTAATGCAGGTTCTATTAAGTCTGGTGGCAAGACTAGACGTAGTGCCAAGATGGTATGTATGGACATTGATCATCCAGATATTCACAGGTTCATTCAGTGTAAGAAGATTGAAGAGAACAAAGCTAAGATCTTGATGGCAGCAGGAATTGATCCAGCAGAAGCATATGCAACTGTAGCATTCCAGAATACTAATCACTCTATTAGAGTAACTGATGAATTTATGAGTGCTGGAATGGCTAACATGAATATTGGTATTGGTAGGAAAAATAGTAATGTTTTAGCTAGTAATCAACATCAACTAATTAATCGTGGAGATGGAAAAGTAGCAGAGACAGTTGATGCCGCAGAACTTCTAATGGAAGCAGCTCAAGTTGCATGGGAAACAGGAGATCCTGGTATCCAATATCATGATGCGATGAATAGAGACAACCCTGTTCCTACTATGGGAGACATCCGTTCTACTAATCCTTGCTTTGCAGGCGAAACAAGGATCTCTACACCATATGGTTTGATTCCTATCAAAGAGCTTTGTGAAAAAGCTGTTAGCTCTGGAAAAATGACTCATGTTTATACTAAAAACATTAAGAGAAGTCGTCCAGTAGCATACATGGCAACAGGTATAAATGATATTCTAAAAGTAACTCTTTCTGATGGCAGAGAGATAAAATGTACTCCTAATCACAATTGGTATATCAATGGAAGTAAAATAGAAGCTCAATATCTTGAAAAGGGTATGCCTGTAGAGTTGTTTACCGGAGCAAAGATAAACAATTTTGCTGAAGATTCTATTCTGTACAATGGAAGACGTAGTCTTGATGTGCAAAGTGATATTAATAAATATGCCATTCGGGGCAGTGGAAAGATCAAAGGGGCTATGTTTCCTACGGAAATAACTCCTGAATTTTCTGAAATACTAGGTCATTTAACAGGAGATGGTTGGATTTCAGAAGGCACTAATTATTCTGTAGGTTGGATCTTTGGTACACACAAAGATGAGAATGTCGATTTGTATAATAGATATAAAGAAGTTTTAGATTCTTATTTCAAAATAGGAACAGCAACCAACACTAATGGATGTAAGTTGTTGCGATATACAAGGTCACCAATTCTTAATTATTTTTTAGATTTAGGATTTGCTAGATGCAAAGCGCCGGACAAAAGAGTTCCTGAATTTGTCTTTAGAAGTGACAATGAAATTATAAGCAATTATTTGAAAGGGTATTTTGGTGCAGATGGAACTGTTTATGGAAAAGAAGAAGAGCATTCTTGTAGCGTAAATTGTGCTTCGACATCTAAAAAGCTATTACAAGATGTTCAGTTGCTGCTGGATGTATTTGGAATTAGATCAAGAATTAAAAGAATGAAGAAGGCAGGAACAGTAACATTTAAAAATCAGAAAACTTATAAAACACATGCTACGTTTAGATTGTCTATTGATACAAGAGACATATTGAAATTTAAAAATGAAATAGGATTTAGCGTTGAATATAAAAACATAAGACTAAAAAGACTATTAGAGATACGAAAAGAAAGAGTAAAAGTACAAAAAGATGTACCTACTATCGTATCTGTAGAAGAACTAACTGAACAGGAGCCTACATATAACTTAACAGAACCTATTAATAACTTAGTTTACGCACAGGGAGTCCTCATTGCGCAGTGCAGTGAGTTCAGTGCTATTGATAACAGTTCATGTAACCTATCTAGCCTTAACCTCTTAAAGTATTGGGGTGGAGAAGCAGGTGGTTTTGATTGGATTCTATTTGAAGCAGACATTAGAGTTTTAATTACTGCAATGGATATTCTTGTTGAGGCAGCAGACTATCCTACTCCAGAGATTCGTGAAATAACTGTAGCTACTCGTCCATTAGGACTAGGCTTCTCTAATCTAGGTGCTTACCTTATGATCAGAGGGATACCTTATGATAGCAATAAAGGACGAGAGATAGCTGCTGAAGTTACAAAGTTCATGACAACTGTAGCCTACAAGCAAAGTATTAAATTAGCTTTGAAGCTCGGACCTTTTAAAGCATACTATGAAATAGAGAATGAAATAAAATGCTTAGAGATTGCTCAATATCTAACAGATACAGATAAGACT
>Ga0307992_1001659_pt1 | contig 13081 bp, 9 predicted proteins | sample EllFjometagen133_FD_203162 | JGI IMG/M metagenome (GOLD analysis project Ga0307992, IMG submission 203162) | Marine microbial communities from Ellis Fjord, Antarctic Ocean - #133 | ecosystem: Environmental > Aquatic > Marine > Unclassified | place: Southern Ocean | collected 2014-10-08
CCCCATGCTCAATCAGCCGGAACCAGCCTATCATAACATGGTCTACACTGAAGCTATGGGTGAATTGGCCTATATCGCCCGGGTGCGAACGGTTCCGCTAAGAAATATGGGTTCTGCCTTAAGCCCCTTTAATGCCTTCCTTATTTTGCAGGGCATAGAAACACTGGCTCTACGAATGGAGCGTCACTGTGAAAATGCTCAAGCAGTGGCAGAGTATCTGGACCAGCATCCTATGGTTAACTGGGTCAAATATGCCGGACTTCCCTCATCTCCCTCCTATCCTCTCGCACAAAAATACAGTGAGGGAAAAGCTTCGGGATTGATGGCCTTTGGTATCAAAGGTGGTATGGAAGCTGGCGAAAAATTCTATGATGCCCTGAAAATCTTTAAGCGTCTCGTGAATATCGGTGATGCTAAATCTCTGGCAGCCCATCCCGCTTCTACTACCCACAGACAGTTAGATGGCACTGAATTAAAAGCTGCTGGAATTACACCGGATATGATCCGCCTCTGCGTAGGAATCGAACACATCGATGATATTATCGAGGATCTGGAGCAAGCAATTAACGCCGCGAAAGGATAAAATTCAGCACCTTTTTCATAGCAGTCATTGCGGAACCCCGCCAAAGGCGTGGGAGGGAGTGCAACGACCGCGGCCTGTCCGCCGTACTGCGCACTCGCAGGAAGGCGGGCAATCTCCGAGTTCATGATAAATAAATATACCTAGATCGCTTCAGTCGCCTTGCTCCTTCGCGAAGACAATCAGAGGTGATTCTAAATAGAAGTCCCTCACCTTCCTTCGGTTCGAACCCCCGCCTGGTTGGATGTTACCTCCTGATCGGCAATCAGTTCATTTCCTTCGGAAGTGTATAAACAATATTTTCGCTGTAGAGCCGATGTGAACTCACTGAATCCAATTCAGTGATGTCTAAAACGAGACGCCAGGTGCAACTATAGTATGGTAAAAAAACCCTGAAACTGATGCTTGAATCAGGGTTAAGACTAAAATATTCAACACCCGTCCCACGCCAGCCCCACATGAGACTGGTCCAACCCGTATCAGTACGTGCTTCAGCGTTAAAAACCGGTTGGGTTTCACTTAATCTATAGTAGTGAATCGTCGCTGAACTGTCATTCACCAGGGAAAAATTGGGAGCAAAGCCCCCTTCTACCCAAACCATTCCATTGTATTCCATGTAAACGGTCCCCAACCTTTCTCCTTCAAGATTTCCCTCTGGGTCATTGATCCCACAGGACACAAGTAGAACCATAACCACGAATACTTTCGAGAGCTGCATCATTTTTTTCGTGTCTTTCCTATTCGATGGTCTGAAGCAGTCGGATTAATTCTAAAAGTTCTGTATCCCGTTCATCTGAACCAACCAGTGAGGATGAGATAAGAGCTTCAACTGCATTAAGTGTTGTCTGAACATGGGGACTCTCACGGATGATTTCAGCATATTCCGCCACACCTGCGGTGAATCTGAATCTATCGCTGGCCTGGGAGAATGAATCAACCAGATCATTTCTTGAAATGCTCACATCAAAAGGAATATCTGTTTCTCCATTGGGCATTTTGTAGCGGAGATGGACAAGGCCAAGATTATTTGCTCCTCCCTGAACCAGCTCCAGCTCATAGAGAGCAGTGACCCGATGACCAGCACCAATTTCACCGGCATCCGTACTGTCGTTTTCAAATTGGTCATCCTCAATATCCCGATTTTCATAACCGATAAGACGATATCTCAGGACCGCTGCTGAATTAAACTCAACCTGAATTTTGACATCTTTAGCAATGACCTCCATGACGCCGGAGAGTTCCTCAGTAAAGAGACGTTCTGCTTCATCAATGCTGTCGATATAGTAGTAATTACCATTCCCCTGATCAGCCAGCTGCTCCATGAGATAGTCATTGTAGTTACCGCTGCCAAAGCCCAGGGTTGATAGTGTGATGCCCTGATCCACATAGTCTTCTATGAGTTCCAGAATGGCCTCATGAGAGGTCGCGCCCACATTGGCATCTCCGTCTGAGCAGACGATGATACGGTTCACACCACCATCCAGATATCCAGAGTTATTCACATCATAGGCATTTTGGAGTCCTGATGCCATAGCTGTAGACCCGCCTGTCTCCAGATCGGAGATAATTGCCTTGATGGTATCGGCGTCATTCTCCTGCAAATCAGTGGGATTTAGCACGGTTCCGACGCTCCCGGCATAGGTACAAATAGATACTTGATCCCCCAAGCGCATATTGTCAATCAGGATATAAAGGCTTTCTTTAACCAGATCCAGTCGACGCTGCATGGAACCAGAGATATCAATAAGAAAGGTGAGATTCCAGGGGATATCTTCAACACTTGCCTCGCGACCCTTGAGTCCGATTCTCAGAAGGTGCAGGCTGTCTGCACGGAAGGGTGATGGTGCACCGTCCACACTGACAGAAAATGGCTCAGAGTCAGGCGCTGGATATTCCTGATGGAAATAGTTAATGTATTCTTCAACCCTCACCGATGAAGGGGCTGGAATAATACCTTCATTGATTTTTTTGCGTCCGAAAGTGTATGAGCCAGCATCTACATCAACACCAAAGGTTGAGAGATTATCCTCATCACTATAGACAAATCCATTGTAAGTCAATTCCCCATGACGCTCTTCACCGGGATAATAATCATCTCCGCCTATGTAAAGGCCATCAGAAGTTGAGGCATATTCATTGGATGATCCTCTGTCCCCAGATTTAGATTCTTGTGTCGTAACCGCTGAATCCAGCAGAGAATTTTCACATCCCATAAAAACGACAACTGACCCCAACAATATCAGTAGCATAAAAATCCGACCGCTGATTATTTTCTCCTTCATAACATCCTCCAAATGGTTTTTATTTGTCTGCCCGGACACACCAGGGCTTGCTTCATCTCTATCTATAATGACAAGTGATATGCCACTGATTGGGATTGTGTGAGGTGTTCTAACGAGAAGTCTTGAGTGATACCATTTACGGCTGAAAAATATTTTAAATTATTATTATTCCAGACTGTTTGGGGTGAGATGACTTTGTAGATGTTTCAGAAATCTGAAACATCTCTCAATATTCTGAAACCTTTTAGAGGGAAACATCCGGTTTAAAACGTGAGCTTCAGACCGGTTTCGATGAGGTTTTTGTCGTAAAACCAATGATTGAAAACGGTTTCATTTTTGATGTAGCTATATTGAATGTACAGCACCCGAGAGGGATGAATGACCCGTTCAAGTTGGATGTGAAGTTGATTCTGGATATTCTCTTCTGGATCACGATAAAGCGTCGCTTCAAAAATATCTGTCTGAGCATAGAATTTTTTCATCCCATTTAGAACGATATGGAAAAACACCTGATCCGAAAGTCGACCAGAAGCATACAGTTTCCCTGACCAGATTTGCGATTTTTCGATAGCACTGTTTGAGTTGATGTCTTCGAAGTTTACAGCCACTCCCCAGATCATCTTGCCCAGATGTTTGACATGGAGTCCCAGCATAAGCGTGTTATCCTGTTGGTTCTCGCTGCCACTCAAAATGAGGGAATCACCACTAAGGATTCTTGCTGGATAGTCCTTGTAATCAATTCGTCCGATTTGAGCTGACAATTCAGCCTGAAAATTAGCACTCATTTGGCTCGTGAGATTCAGAAATACTCTTTGATCCGTATATTGGAAAAGTATCCCGAAATCGATATGGGAATCCGTTCTTCTAAGACCTAATTCCTGATGCATTTTCTGAGATTTGATGCGCTTCAGAGATCCGCTGAGGGTGCGGCGACCGGTTCTCTGTAATTCGTCAAAATACAATTTTTGGAAAGTCTTTAATCCAGCGTAAAAACGATACCCCTGAATAATTTGATGATACCCCCCCAACTCACCGTTCATGACTACTTTTGAATCCAGGAAAAGGGCTGGTTCAATAAAGCCCTGCCCCAGAATTGAGCCATAAATTCGGCCGGATTGACCTTCTTTTTCAAAGCGCAGGAGTCCTTTGGCTTTCAACCCGAAAGTTGGTTCTTTATTCTCAATATTTTCGCGGGGATTGGAATCAAAATAGGTGGAGAGATTGAACTGCGACTCCAGGGCTAAGCCTGGTAAGTGGAACAAACAAATCAGAAGTAGGACCCAGATCGTCTTGTGTGAAGTGTTTACATCTAATTTCACTTTAGATAAAGGGAAGGTCAAGGCGATTGATTCAACTCCTGATCAACAGCTTCCAACAGGGTTTTATATTGAGTTATTTTCGTTTTAAGATAGTTCAGATCTTTACCCGATCGTTGATCCAGGGACATCTCTCGCACATCTGCGCGAGGAACATTAATATTTATCACGTCGATAGATTCGCTGGTCAGGCTGCTTGCCAGGTTCTCTCGGTCACCATCCTGGGCGTATTCATTCGCTGTTGCATCCGCTGTAAACCAGCCGAGTGCTTTCTCAGATTCACCACTGGCATCTCGCTGCTGGGCATCCTGTTCTGACGCCATCTGCAGACCGAGATCTTCATGGAAATCCGCCAGCCTGATGGCAAGTTCTGCTTCCTTCTCACGCACGGTCTGGATAGAATCCAGCTCAACAATTTTAGTCTGAAGTAATCTGTAAACATCTAAAAGGAGGAGACGCCGTTGTTCGGGGTTATGCCAGTCAATCCCCAATATTTCGGTGTAATCTGGAAACAGTATTGGATTGGGTCTAATGACTCGCCTAAAACGATCGACTTGCATATCTTTGAGGTCTTGATCAGCAGGAATGATACCTGCGTTTTCATAATCCTCCAGCACCTCTTCATAAGCGAGTTTTAATCTGCCAATCTCACCTTCCTGAATCGATTGCAATCGTTCCAAGTCAACATCAATTGTCCTCACCAAGTCGAGGATCACCAACTGTCGTTGCGAATGATTGGAGAGTATATATTTATTTAACCAGGCATTATACCAGGCCGAGCTTTTTTGAAGTTGATCCACCTCATTTTTAATGGCGATTTGTTCTCGGGTATAACCAGTCCTTTCGGCCTCTAATTCAGCAATACTGGCATTGGTGGACATGTAAGCTTGCCAGGCACTGTTCAAGTCCTGACCAGACAGTGATATCACCAACAAGAAAAACATCATTATTCTGAGCTGTCGCAACATCATGAATCCTCACCAGCTTTGTTGTTTTTACCCCCAAACTCATCGAAAAGATGGTACTTTTCCATCTTGTAGTAGAGGGTGCTGGTTTTAACGCCCAATTTACGGGCTGCTTTCTGTTTGATGCCCCCGGCCCAATTCAAAGCATCACGAATGAGGTCCCGTTCAGTCTGTTCCAGCACATCGTTGAGCTTACCGCTGGATTGCTCCGGTTTTTTGGGAATATTTTCAAAGTAAATCTGGTCAACCGTAATGGCAGGTCCTTCACTGAAGATCAGCAGGCGTTCCAGAAAATTTTCCAGCTCACGGATATTCCCAGGCCAAGAATATTCACTGAGCTTCGCCATCGTTCTGCTGCCGATTTCAGGGATATCCCGCTTCAGCCTGACACACTTCAACTCCACAAAATGTTTAACTAGATCCGGAATATCTTCTGGTCGTTCGCGAAGGGCAGGAATGGTCAGCGGAAGTACATTGAGACGAAAGAACAGGTCTTCACGAAACCGTTTTTCATCCATGGCAATCTGGAGGTCGCGATTGGTGGCGGCTATCACCCTTACATCCACCTCAATCTGATCCGTTCCTCCGACCCGTTGGAAAGTCTGATCCTGTAAAACCCGCAAGAGTTTGACCTGTAACTGGGGTGAAATATCACCAATTTCATCTAGGAGAATGGTCCCTCCATGGGCCTGCTCAAAAATGCCCTGATGCTGTCTGACTGCCCCGGTGAAGGCACCTTTTTCATGACCAAACAATTCGCTCTCCAACAGCGTGTCTGTGAGTGCACTGCAATTGATAGCCACAATTTGTTTGGATGCTCTTGGGCTTTCCAGGTGCACAGCGCGGGCGATGAGTTCCTTGCCTGTACCGCTTTCACCTGTGATAAGAACGGGACTATCCACAGCCGCAATCTGTTTGATCTTTCCGATCAACTTTTGCATTTGTTCTGATGACCCCACCAAGCCATGAAAGCTATCAGTGGTAGCTTTTTTCTCCGTTTTCCTGGCGGTATGAGCCTCAAAAACATGAGCCACTTTGGACTTCAATTCATCGATGGAAAAGGGCTTGGCAATAAAATCGCGCGCGCCCAGTTTGAGGGCATTCACGGCCAGATCAATAGTGCCAAACGCTGAAATCAAAATGAAGGGGGTATCAGGGGCTTGATCCTGGAATTCCTGAAGGAGATTCATGCCTCCCTTGCCTGGAAGTTTCATGTCGGATATCACCAGATCAGGCTGGATTTCGCGGAACATCTGAGCCCCAAGATGACCATCTTCGGCAGTGTGGATGATATAGCCCTGCAGCTTCAAAACCGTGGCAATTCCTTCGCGCATGGTTCTATCGTCTTCTATGACCAGTATCTTTGGTTTCACAGCTATTCCTAATCCTTTCGAGGGAGAGTCATTCTAAAAATAGTGCCCTCTGCTGCACTCTTTTGGACAACTATTGTGCCACCCAATTCGCTCACAATACTCTGCACGATGGATAAGCCCAGTCCAAAACCTCTGTCCCGGGTGGAAAAATAGGGTTCAAAGATGCGTTCTCGATCCGCTTCAGGAATCCCGGTTCCAGTATCAACAAAATCTATCTCGAGAATATTGGAACCATCATGAATCTGGATGATCGACTGACCATTTTCACCTGAAGCTTCCAGGCCATTCCTGATGAGATTCAGAAATACGCGATGCAGCTTGGAGCGATCTGCCTGGATCTCTGCATCCCCCTCAAGTGTAATCGTCTGATTGAGCGCTGTGAGTTCGGGTTGTAAAATCTTGGTGATGTCCGTATAGATATCCCTGATTGACAGGGTTTCGATGACACTTTTCAAGGGTCTGGCATAATCCAGATATTCCTGAACGATGCGCTTTAAATGATGGAGTTCCTCCGTGATCTTTTCCAGATAGGATTTGTATTCTTCAAATTTGGCATCAGGCGGTAATTGGGAGAGTTCCTGACTGAGGAGTCCGCTGTAGATTTCCATACCCCCCAATGGGTTTTTGATCTCATGAGCAATCCCTGCCAGAAGTTGACGGGCACTTTCTTCCTGCTTCTGGATATCCCGATGCATGTCAATCAATGATTGATTGAGATCTCCAAATTCATCAGAGCGTTGGAGCTCAACTGGCTCTGAATTGATATTGGTTTGAATGGCTTTGGCATAGCCCGACAGCGCTCGCACCGGTTTGATCAGAGACCGTGAAAACACCAGAGTCATGGCAATGGCAATGACAAAGGAAGCCAGCATGATCCACAAAAGACTGCCAGCCATCTGATTGATGACAGCCATATAGTTGGCACCAGCCCAAACCACCAGAATCACCTGTGACCCTTGATTGGTTGTTATAGGAATAGCAGCGGCCTTCACATACCTGTCTTGATTCAGCTTATAAATTTCAGAAACTACAGGATCTTCATCATTTTTAAGAGAGAGTAACATTGGCAGTGCTGGGGACAACTCAGCAATATTTTGTTTTAAGCGTTTATCCTGAGCCAAAATGGTTCCGTCTTGTTTATAAAGAGTCAAACCTTCAATTCCAGGGACTGCCAAAGTAGACAAAGATGCTTCTATGTCCTGACGAATACTCACCAGGCCTGGCTCAGCTGCTAACATACTCACCAGGTTCTTATCAAGGGTGGTAGCCATGATACGATTGATACGTTTGAGCTGATCGCCTAACTCTTCTTCAAGGGCAACTCGGGAGTACCAGTAAAGCGGTATGGACAGTAGACTCATGGAGACCACCAGAACCCCCAGTACCAGCATAATAACTTTTGGACTTAATTTCATTTTTCAGTCTATCGCAAAGATTTATCCATTTCAGGGTTCATTGAAGCTAAATCTAATTGGGTTCCCAGAATACACAAGCACCTGCTTGCTTCGGGCACTTGCTGAGTTGACACAGATGGTTGAGTTTGTCCAAGGACTAAATACGAAATAGTTGTTCAGTTTCTGATACTCTGAGAGTAACGAAGAGTCTTGACCCTGTTCAGAATGATTTGATGTTCGTGGTGTTTTCACCCCTAACTATAACATTATTATATGTTTGCAATATATATGATTAAATAGTGAAAATTCGTCAAATATTTTCATAAAATAATATGTTACTAAACATATATAATACCTCGAGTTAAGTTTATAGATATTTTGACTTGCACCGCCCATGTCACTTTCAACAGCATGACATCTGATGTGACCACCTCAGTTCCTCGGTAAGCTCCTTGCTTGTTTTGAAAATCTTCGGTATGGTGAAATAGGCTCGCCATCGTTCTGTGAGAAGCCCAGCTTGACGATGGCAAAAAACTAGCAAAAAAAGAAGGGCTCCCTGGGGAACCCTTCCGTTAAAACAATGCTCTGATTAGGGGTTTAATTAAATGGTTTATTGAGCGGCAATACAACAACTGGAATAAATTGTATCCCAATAATACGGTGGACCTGCTTTGGTACGATGAGTCACGCCACCAAACGCTGTGGCCCCCATAAGAGTCGTGCCTCCGGTCCCATCAGCCCCGAGCACAGCATGTGCTTTAATAAGCATCACGCTTGAACAGGTAAAGTCAGTTGCTGAGAAAGGAATCGTAACAGTAACTACATCTGCAGGAAAGCTTAAGTTGGCTGCATAGACATTTGCATTATAATTCCATGGATCACCCATGACTCGTGGATAGGTTGGACTAATATCAATATGAATTTGCTCCAGGTCTCCCAGTTCATTGGTATCAAAAGTGATATATAGATTGTCTTCACTATTCTCTATGGAAAGCGTCCCAACATTAGTGATATCATTTGCCCAAAGAGTGGATATTATCCCGCACTCGGACAATTCGACAGAACTGGAAAAACCAAAGTTTGCGTCAATGACATCATCCTCCAGTGCAATAACAGTATATCCATCTGCATTTTCATCTGCATCAAAGTCACCTTCTGGAGCAGCAGAAATCACGGTGTAGTCAAGACCCGTTGGAAGGGAAGCAAAAAGATATGAACCATCAAGCTCTGTGAGGGTAGTATAGATATTACCATCACTGCCACTTGCAGTAACTGTAATGCCATCAAATTCGGCCTCACTGACTCCAAAATCTCCTGAATTGTCTTCGTCTTCATATACGGTACCAGAGATTGAAGCAAGGCAATCAACGCAATAGTTCACATAACTCCACCATTTTTTGCCTGCATCATCAAAACAGGCAGGAGAAGCAGCGTCACCTGCGTAGGCAATTTGCTTCTTGTGATGTTCGTGACCGTTTTCATGACAACCATCGTTGTCATTGTCATCATCATCATTGCAATCGCAATCGCCATTGCCATTGCCATAAAGTGTACCACAAGTACTTTGTAATTCAATAGGAGCGTGGTTTGTATCTACTCGATATTTCCAAATCTGATAAGAGGCAATTTCAGGATGTCCTTCGCTTTGAGTAGGATCACCTTTAGCACCATATCCATTGGGAAAATCATCAGAACAAGAAACATGTAGTTCCATATGATATCCATCTACGATTTCTTCAGCGAAATTATCTTCTGAAACACCTGAAACAGTCGTTCCATTTGTAAAATTGAATACATAACTTTTATAATCCTCAGTTAAGGGACTATTGGGGTCATTAGGATTCACGCCGTTACAGTCGTCATCATCGTCTTCGTCATCATTGTCTTCATCATCGTTTTCATCATCGTTTTCATCGTCGTCTTCATCATCGTCTTCATCATTGTCTTCATCATTGTCTTCATCATTGTCTTCATCGTCGTCGTCGTCATTACAAATGTAAACAATCTTGGCCTGGGCAGAAATATAGTAAGTGTCAGCATAGATCAGATCAGCAGGAATTACAACCGTATAGGTAGAATTGTTGATATCCTTTGCCTCATAATAAGCAGACTTCTTTTTGGGGCGTTTGTTGGGAATGTCATCTGGATCACTCCAAATATTGACATGAATTTTGTCAAGTTCGGCAAATTCAGCGGTATTATAGGTCACATAGATGTTCTCATCATCCCTGGTTATGTTGACTGTACCCACATTTTCATCTTTGTCGGCCCATAACGTATATTCGTAAACAGCATAATTGGGATTATCGGGTTCATTAAATCCGATGAATTCGCCTTCAGCAACACAGGGTTCATAATGACCTTTTTTGGCCAACGCATCATCATCAAAGTCAAAATTTTGACTAGTCAGAGGCTGGGTAATATCCTCGCAACCAAGCAACCCAAATATTGAGATAACGGAAATTAGACCGATTAGAAATTTTTTCATTTTACGCTCTCCTTAACTAAACTATTTACTCTATATAGGTCAAAGGATGTGCCACAATATTTCACACTATCATACCTATTGTTTATTATGCCTTTAGGTCTACTTTTTTGACATGATATATGTCAGTGTAATTTTTTATGTCAGAATTTATTGACAGGATGTGTCATCCTTTGCATATTTTTGTTACAAGATAAGCTCCGAAATATAATCGCTGAAAGGCCCTTGACAAGTGAGCTTGATCATCTACAAAGACTCCCCTGACATACCGCTTCATATGCTGAAATTTCGCCTATTTCCAGGAAGGTTTCGAGACCGCAGAAAATTATGGTGATAATATCTATCTCTTTTCGTGGGGATATACTGCTTGAGGTTCTCTATGGTAGAATAATTATTTAATTCTAAGTAATTATGAAATTTTGATTGCTGACTCTCCAAGTGTTCTAGAGATTTTTACTTAGCGAGTTTCATAATAATAACAGATTAAAAAATAATCCTGATATTATAATTTTTTTCCACCCATGCTTGATAGCGACGTAATCTCTGATTTCATGAATATTGAGCAGAACGAGATATCTCTCGAAGCTTCCGCGTAGAGAACTCACAGCTCCCGAAAGTGTGTTGGGATCATAAAGATCGCTCAATAAAGAATTCTCTATTGAGGTGCTACTTCAGCATGGAGGTCAGCTTGACCTCTAAAACCTCAGCCTGGCGCATCATCCCCAGGTCATTATGATGGACCCCATCCACAGTACCTTCATAATCCTTTCCCAGCATGCCCTCATTGGAGAGAAACTCAATATGCTGAAGCCCCTCCTCTTTTAGCTCCTGATAGAGACGCCTGAGAATCTTTCCATTTGAAGTGGGTGAAATATTTTCAAAGCTGGAATCTTCCACCAGCAGGATGGGGGTCCTGGGGTGATGTTTCCTGAGAATTCTCACAAAAGGTTTCACCCGGGTCGCCACCATTTCATTGTCCATGTTCCAAAGACAATCCAGGACATAAATAGCAGGATCCAGCTCGCTCAAAAGTTCGGCCATTTCAGCTTCCATTTTGCCAGCGCCTGAAAAACCTAGATTGATGGTGGGCACATCCATATCACGACCAATAATTGCAGTTACTGATAAACCTGGACGAGAGACACAACCACCCTGAGTGATGGAGGTGCCATAGAAGATAATTGGCCTGGACCTGCCTCTCCCCTCGTCCCTCGACTCCGCTCGGGATGACACAAGCTTAGGGTTTAGCCGGATAAGGTTTCTGGAGGGAGGGATGCCAATTTCTAGCGAGGTGACTCCATTGTACAGGGGTAGATAGAGTCGCAAATCTGCTTCAGGAGTAACATCGAATTCAGCTGTATTGGATTGATGTCGGGGGCGTCCATTGGCCACAAAACGCCAGGTGCCCTCTTCATTTTTCGCATACAAATCCACACCACTCACACCGGTAGCAGGCATATGAGCCATGGCCAGACTGGCATTGAGTAGGGTCCATTTCACCTGGATTTCCTCAGCATCTGTTCGAAACTGTAGACTTATTCCAGCTGAATGCTGTCCCAGCCCCCAAACTGCTTCAGGAACGACGCCTTCGGCTTTCGCAGGGAGACGATCATAAGGGAACCTGGTTTCAGTCCAGCCTTGCCCCTCCAGTGTAAGGAGTTGAGCATCATACCATAACGTTTGTTCCGATGTGTCCAATCTGGCTTGACCAGGATCGAGGGGTTGAGCCTGAAGAGCCGCTCCCCAGAGACACAAAACCATTAAGTTTTTACTCAGATAGAAAAATGTGTTTTTGACCTTCATTTGCCCCTCATATAAAAGAATAATTCTGGGTGGATTGTATATGAGAGGGAATTGAAAAACAAGGTTCGTTTTCTCAGGACCTGGCAAATTCGGTGAGTGGCTTCATATCGCCAACATCTGCAGCATAGATCGCATTCAGATACATCTTGCGCTGTTCCCCGGGTTGAGTCGATTTGAATCTTCCCCAGGTGAAAACAGGCTGATTTAAAACCTGGGACACCAGAATATCTGCGCACAAGCGTGAGTGACGACCGTTTCCATTCGGGAAGGGATGGATCTTCACCATGTGATGTTTGAACCTGATAGCAATTTCATCTGGCGGATAGCTCTCATTGCTTACCCAGAATTGACAATTATCTATCAAAGCCTTGAGTTCCTGAGCGATATAGTATTTATCTACACCAATATTCTTGTTCGTCGTCCTGAAACTGCCGGCCCAAGTCCACACTTCACTGAACATCCGCCTGTGGAGTTCTTGAACAAACTCCAGGCTCAGCACCCTCTCCACAGTAAATTTTTGGTGTAGCGACCATCCTATCGCCGTTTCAATATTCTTTTGCTCAAATTCATCTAATTCCCCACGTGTGGAAACACTCGCTATTTTGAGCCCCTCATACTCATCGCCTGCGAGTGGGGTCTGACCATAAATAACCGCCCCCCTTTAGTCCCATAAATATCTCGGGAGACTTCGTTTAAATTCTGTAGTTTTCTCCTGGACAGCATCCTCGAGGCGCTCGTCAGTATTCCTTTGTGCCTCCAGATCCATGGTTACAGACGTCCGCGTAACGATCTCGCGGGCCAATTCTCTGGCTCTATCCTCTATCATTTGCTCAAGTGACCCCTGCTGAGGCACAAAACCATAGACCAGTTTTAAATCTAAGGC
>Ga0307992_1001660_pt1 | contig 13081 bp, 17 predicted proteins | sample EllFjometagen133_FD_203162 | JGI IMG/M metagenome (GOLD analysis project Ga0307992, IMG submission 203162) | Marine microbial communities from Ellis Fjord, Antarctic Ocean - #133 | ecosystem: Environmental > Aquatic > Marine > Unclassified | place: Southern Ocean | collected 2014-10-08
GAGATACCCCGGCGCTGGCCCGGCCGCTGGGTGTGAAACCCGTGGACCACGGCATCGGCCCGGACCCGTGACGATTTTCCCCAGCCATCCGGATCCATGAAATGATAGCCGGCCACCTGGCCGGTGGCCGGCACATACTCGATACCCTGGTCAATTGTGTTGGAAGATAAAAAAGGTTTGGCGCCCATGGTATCCAGCCAATCAGCCTCCACCAGCTGCAGTGCAAACGGCAGATACCGGCCCGCGGTTTTAGGGTATCGTTTGACCATGAGAAATTCGCCGCACTCCAGGTCCTGGCGTTTGTCCAGCTCGATGATCTCATCAAAACACAACTGCCCGGCAAAATCGGCCTCATCACACCAAAACCGGAACGCATCCTCGATCTGATTGCACACCGGGGTGTTGAGGGTACCGTCAGGCTTTTGAACCCGGGATTGAAACCCGATACCCGCGCCCACGGTGTACTCGGTCATAATGTTCACGGCCCGGGCAAAAAAAGGCATGTCCCGCACCAACTGCCGGATCCGTGACCGCACCGCAGCCGATGACGCCCCGATGATCGCATTGACCGGACTGTCCACCGGAGACCAGCCACCGGACAGGCGGGTGGTTTTAGCGGCGGCATACTGGGCCGTGCGCTCGGACAGCTGGGTGAGCGTGCGGTAATTGTCTCGGACGCGCCGAAAAAATCCCATGCCCATCATAGGCCGCGGCCTCCGTTTTTGGCGTAGGTGCGCAGGGTGGGGGGGGTCACGGAATCGGTGATCTGGGTGCGGATGGCAATGAGATCGGAAAGGGTGGCCGGGGTGTACTTGATCAGCTCGCCGTCAATGGCCACTTGTTCCACCCGGCTGCCCGCGGAAAGTGCGATGATGGCGGCCTCGATGCTGATCAGATCCGATGATGTGAATGCCATATAAAAAACCTTAGCTTGTGGTTCTAAAAGTATGGCATCACACTATCATGGGTTTTGGGGCGTTTTGATCGTCGCGGGAATCAGGGGGATGGATGGGGATATTTGAGGGATGAAAGTTGATATCCGGGGATGTTTGGGCTTGACACTAGTAAAATTGAGGGAATTTTATTATGGTGGATGGGAGAGAAATTAGAAAATGGAAATTAGAAATTAGAGGTGGTGGACCTGGATCATGAACGCACCCATTTTAAAATCTTATCAATCGCAATCAATATCGGGTTCTGCGCTTGATGTTCAAGTGACGATACCCGCCATGAAACGCCCTGCCACTCCGACCAAAAACCAGGCGACACCGGATAGCCTAAATACACATTCTTGCAATCTCCTTGTGGTGCCATAAACCGAATACGATCATTCTTGCATTTCAGAGCAAAAGCTTTCTTAGCTGTATGCAGCCCATACTTATCGACATATTCCGCCATGGTTAAAATCTTTGGTTTTACAGCCATAGCCACCTCCATATTTTTAAATTTATTGATAAATAGGCCGGCGACAGACACTCGCCTGCACATATCGGGCAACTGTCAAGCCAGTCCATGTAGCTAAGATTATGTTTACTGCAAAATTTCATCGCTTCACCCAAAATCCTTAATTAAAAATATCACCGCCAGGTTGAGCAAACCGGCAGCAGTCCAGTACAGGGCCGACCCAAAGCGGCCAGCCAGGACCAGGGGCACCGCCGCCAGAAAGGATTCAACCATGATGATAACCGGCAGCAGGTCAAGGAATCGGTTGATCATCTGGCGCCTCTTCCCACGGCATCGGCTCGCCCTTCATGGCCAGGTCTATGCACCACCGCAATTGACTTGTAGTTGTGAACAACTCATCGCCGGCCACCGTCTGAACCTGTTTAATAATTTCAGCCTCACATAGATCAGCGCGACACATCCGCAATTGATTGATCAGCTGTTGATGCTCACCCGCCGCTGAAATTATTTTTTGGACGGTCTTGCCACAATTTGCGCCTGGAGAGCCCAAGAGATTATCGAACTTTTCTTTTAATCGGGGCTCATCAAGCGCCTCAAGAATAGCGGCGCCGGCCGGAAAGGTGACAAGCTCCTCTTCTGAAATCGACAGGCCATAATCCTCAATACAGGTCGGATTGTTTAATCGTTCCCATTTTTCTTGCGGTGTCATAAATTCACCTCATCTTATTTTTTGAATTCAGGATCATGCCGAGCGTTTCGCACGCTTCGGTTTTTTAAACACCACCGGCTTGCCGGCGGCACGATCCCGGCGCCACTGGTCGACCTCTTCTTTGTCCGACTCCCAGACCCCCCCGCCGATTTTCGATGCCGGAAACGCCTGGCTCCGGATCCAAAACAGCACTGTCGCCTCGGACCGGTTGACATAACTTTTGATATCATTCATTCCCTGTAATTGATTGCTGTTTTTCTTAACCATGTTTATCACTCCTTTGTCGTTAGGTTAAAGGTAGAAGGCTGAAGGGTATAAAATAGGCCATTTTTCAGCCTTTGACCTTCTACCTTCAACCTGTTTTTAATTTCTACCACCTGCCACCCCGCGGTGCCGCCGGCTGCCGTTTCTTTTTTTTCCGCTCCTGTGCTTGCGCCTCGGGCCGGGGCCAGTGCCGCACCCCCAGGATGTCATGGGCCGCCAGATTCATATAGCTGCAATCCCAGCCGTGGTTCTCCTTGCCCGCCGGATTCTGCCAGATGTTTTTTTCATCCCGATATTCCGCCGTCAAATGCTGGGCCCAGGCAAAAGTGGTCTCGCTGTGAAAATGCCAGGCCCCGGGATCGGACGGCGCGATCTCCAGGATGCCCGACAGGTCGTCTTTATAATACTGGCTGTTGAGATTCAGGGCCCGGAGCCCACCGGGAATGGGCTTTTTCGTGCCCGGGTAATACTCGATATTGGTCCATGTGTAGGGATTGGCCATGGTTTGCCGACCAAAAATAGGGATGATCCGGGACCGGTACTTCCGGCAAAAATCATACACCTCGGAGGTTCGGTGGCCCAGGGCGTCCTGCAGGACCAGGTTGACGATATACGCCATGCCGTCGGCATCCTTGTACTCGCTGCCCCACATCACCTCGGCCACGGCATCAAAGGTGGTGACATAGCCTTCCCGGATCTGCCACCCCTCTTTTTCCAGCCCATACCCCCACGCCCGGATCTCATACCAAAACCCATAATCCTGGGTGTCCACCGCACCGGTAACGGCCGCCACCTGGCCGCCACCGGGCACCCGGCCCTTGGGACGGTCATCGCGCAGGGCCAGTATCCGGTCCTCTTTACGCTCTTTGGAATACGCCACCCAGGGCTCGGCCTTGTCATTGTTCTGAAAATCACGCAACGCCGTCTTGTCGGTCAACCCTTTCAAAAACCGGCCCGCAATTTCAGACAACCCGACAAAATGAGATAACCAGGAGGGGATCTGAAAACCAATTTTCTTGGGTTTCCGGGACCGCAGAAATGTCATCAGCGTCACGGGCCGGTCATCGTCATCCACCGGCCTGGACCGCCACTCGCCGGCCAGCACGGCCTGGTCCCGCACCTGATCATCCCATGATGCATCACAACCCGGGCACAGATACCGGGCCAGGTCCTTTGCTTCCATCACCTTGGGGTCCCGGCAATCCTTGGGCCAGCGGATATTTTCAAAGGTCATGACCTGCCAGGCCCCGCACTCCGGACAACGCACCCAGAAATCAAACACCACATCAGCGTTTTGAAGGGCCAGGGTAATGGGGCCGGACTCGATGGTGGGCGTGCTGGCCTTCCAGATCTTGCGATATCCGCGATAGGTCCGGGTGCGGGCATAGGCCAGGGCCTCGGGGGATGCCTCTTTTTTACCGGCGGTCTCCGGATACTTGTTGATCTCATCCATCACCACATAGGGCAGGGGCTTGTTGGCCAGTCGGGAAGCGGATCGCGCCCACCCCATATAGATCTGCATGTGCTGCAGGTTAATGCGCAGGCTGTTGGTATCAGTGACAACCCCGGTCAGATAAGTGCGTAGGCGCCGGGAACTGGTGATCATGGGGATGATCCGGTCCTGGCTGTTTTCCCGGGCCGTCATCTCATCCGGATACACATACAGCACCGACCCGGGCCGGCGGTCGACACAATACCCGATACAATTATTGATGCACTCGGACTTGCCCGTCTGGGGCGCTGCGCAGATGTCAATCTCTTCCACCGACGGATAAAACGAGGCGTCCATGATCCCGGCCAGATACGGCGTGGTCCTATTTTTCCAGGGGCCGGTGACACTGCTCATGGTCACCACCCGGTGCCGTTCACACCACCCGGACGCCGCCACCGGCTTGCGCTTGCGCAGGATCTTTTTTACCCCGACGGGCAGGCGCAGATAGGCCTCGATTGTATCCTTGCGCTGCGCCGGCAGGTAGGTGGCCGGTATGTGGATCTGTTTGACAGCAGATTGCATTATTTATTAAAAAGCTCCTTGTTTTCCGAAAGAGCTTTACAATATAAATTCAGACAATCTACTCTTTTACTATCGATTTTATGACAACCATGTACGACAGATTCACAACCACACTCTAGAAACAATACTGTTTCTATTGTTCTTTTTATTTTTTGCGTTGTTTTTGTCCCATCTTTTGACATTTTTTGAGACAAAATATCATCAGTTATCCTGATCCCTTTTCCAATAACTTTTTGATAATTTCTTTTATACTTTCTCCCCATTTTATCCCTCCTCAAACACAATTTGAAATTCCCCATCAGCTACCAGGGCATTAAAACACTCATCCAGGCGAAGCCCGGCCTTGTCGATACACACCTGCAGTTTTTTAGTAGATCCCCCGGACAATAAGATGGTATCCTCGATGATAAACCGCAGGCCCTGGCGCACCGTGGTTTCCATGAGCCCGGCCAGGGCCGCCATCTGCACCTCATGATCGACCATTGAGACGTGAGCGCCCTGGTCTTTTTCCAGATTGAACGTTTCCCGGTCCCGTTTGACCGTGAGACACTCGATCTGCAGCTGCTTTTCCGCCAGGGCCATATCGTCCAGCTCGCCATCGGCACTCTTGATCCGCTTTAAGCCGGCCAGGGCAGTATAGGCGATCACGTCATTTTTACGCACACACCCATCCGGCTGAATCTTGAGCAACCCGGCAGCCGCATCGTCGTAAACTTTCTGGCGCTTGGCCTTGTACCCCTGGGCCGACAGGTACTTGACCACGGCCAGCCGGTTTTTAAACGTCTCCTCGACGGCAAAATACTTGCCCTCCAGCCGCTCGATCACCTGCGCCAGCCCGTCGCGTGCCGCATCCCAGTTGCGCTTGGCCACGGCGGTGGGGTCCTTGTTGTAGGCATTGAGACATTGATTCAGCCCCTTGCGCAATAACCGGATCTCCACCAGCTCCGAGGGGTCACATTTACCCTCAATTCGTTTTATTTCATCTTGCATATTTTACAACCTATTGATATTATTATATAAAAAATATTTATTAAACTTTCTTGAAAAATAGCTACTTTTTTTCTTGACAACACGCAAAACGCTTGATATAAAGGACTCATGATCAACGCAAAACATATAACGGAGGGACAAAAAACATGAAAATTACAATCGAAACATCGAGCTACAATGAAAGACGTTACGGAAAACCATGGATCGCAATAGTTGATTTTTCAGCATCGACCAAGGGTGATTTCGATTGGGGCGAATGGGCCGGAGATCACTACAACGGCGGAGAAGGCGTCCTTGAGATTACCGCAGCCCCTGGAGACATAATCGCCCGTGGCCAAAAGGACAACCGCAAACCAAAAAATTCGGCCCCAAATTTTTATTTTGTCACACCCCGCGGGGAGCTGGAAAACATCGGGGACAAAGGAGCCGCATACAGGCATTACCTTGCAAATGAGGATGCCGACATTGACCGCGACGCCCTTCAAACGGAAAAAGAAACTTTGCTTGCAAGAATTGCTGAAATTAACGAGCTCTTGGAATAAATTCACATCAAAACCGCCTAACGGCAAAGGGAGGATTCATCATGGAAAGAATCGCAATGACAGACAACTCAGGACAATGGTTTAACTTGGAATCAGCCACCCAATTTAACGAAGATAGCGATTGGGACGGAAGCAACCACATTTCGAAAGCAACGCACAGCCAAACCGAACATGAACAGCTTTACCGTACCGCATCCGGGAAATGGGTGTTAAATTCTTGGTCACAATGGCAAGGGTCCACCGAGTCATATGAAGTCGTGAGTGATGAGTTTGCGGCAAAATGGCTTGTAACAAATGGGCGTAACTCGGACATCGTCAAGAATGAAATCGCTGAATTTGAATTATAAACGCCACGCCCCGGGCAACCGGGGCAATTAAAAGGAACAATATGAAATCAAAAAAAATTGGACCGCAAGTATCAACCCAGACTATCGAGTTTTTTGGTGAAAAATTTAAATCAACAAACGCCGGGGCCGAATACACCCTGGCCGCTTTCCCGGGACTTTACCAGGCAACACTCACCCGGGAAATCAAAGGAGTTTTTACCGCCGGTGAACTTTCCCTCATGCTCGACGTATTTAATGCCACCATGCTCACCCCGGCCCTCGCCGGGCAGCACTTGAATTGCATTGACGGCATGGAATTAGACCACCTTGACGAAAAATGGGAGATCAACAAAGCTGAGTTTACCAAAAAATTAAATGCCTTGACCATCTTCCAGGCTAATTGCCTTGAAATTTGGGCAAATGGCTTTTGGTATTCCGGAGCGACTGAAACCCGCGGGCTTGACCTTGAAAAATATGTAGCGGTTTTGGCCACAAAATAAAACTCCTCCCCGGCCCTCTTGAGCCGGGGAAAAATCAAACGTTTTACAAATTGTCAAAGAGCTCCGCCCGGATTCAACTCGGCCGGGCTGAAAGGACCACTTAACCCCGCCTACCGGCGGGGTTTTTTTCGGTCCATAAAAATGCCTTACGGATCATCGGGTTGGGCACATACGACTCCAAAAACCAGCCCGGCCCATGCTCCTCATCCGGATCATAACGCCGCAAATAGGGCAGCAAATCAAAATTGGCCAACAAGGCCCGGACCTGTTGGGCGGAATTTAGAGACCTTAGTTTTTTTGAAAAGCAGATCGTATGAAACAGGCGATCGGTCTCCGGAGTCGCACGCTCGGCCACTACGGTCTGGAGGTGTGAAAACGGTCCCTCGTTAGACATGGAGTGCTTGGACATAAAGGTGTCTGTAGACACGATCTCACCAAACCGCAGCGCACTGGCCGGCGGGGATAAGCTGACCGGCGCAAACTGCATCGGCGTCAGCAACGACGGTCTGAATGGCGTGGTGTGCAGGATAACGATCACTCGATGCCGGGGTTTTATACGACTAAACAGAGCATACAGCTCTGACCGGTCGTCATCGGTCTCAGTCGGCATGTTGCCGATGTTGTAGAGTATCACGACTGTATTGCCGGCAAAGGAGCCGATATGGCAAAACCCGTCGATAATCTCCTGGTTGGTTATTTTTTTACCATATAAATGACGCAATCGCTCGGAAAAGCCGTCAATGGCGATCCTGAGCCGGCCATACTTTTTGTTGATGGATCCGATGTTTTTGAATAAAATCTCGGGAGAGTTGCCAGACGTTAGAGACTCCTGTACATACTGCCCGTCATTACCCATAGACCGCCTGACCCAAGTGTAGTGGCAGAACTTGCACTTGTTGGGACAACCGATGAAAGTCTCTTTGAAATGATCACCCTGGTACAACTGCCGGGCCTGGGCTACCTTGACCGGGTAGATGTCAGGCAGTCGCATAACACTATCGTGTGCAAACTGGCCGCCACTGAGCACCTGGCCCACCAGACCTGAGACAATCTCCTCGGCCCGGCCAAACACAGCATAATCCACATATTGACGGACCACCGTGGGGTTTTGCATTCCAAACCCGCCACCGACCACCACAAACGACCGTTTGCCTGGCTGCCAGTCCGGGCGCAAGGCCACGGCCCGATAAAATGCATACAGATCATAGGTGGATGTAAACGAGACCAACACCACCTTGTATTGATTGGCCGTGCCAGGCCCACAAAAAGCAACATCGAGCCCGGCTCGCTGTAAAACATCGATGATTACATAAGCCCCGACATTGTCATTACCGTCGAAAGAATTGTTTTTCCGCCGCTGCCGGTCCGGCGCATACACCAAGAACGCGATATCCTGCATTATTTAACTCCGAATTGAAATCCGCATTTAGGGCAAGCTGTCATTTTAACGGTATCTGTCGGATCACTGCCCGGATCCGGTAGATCATCCAGCGCCAGATCAAGTTTATTGGTCTCTTTTTCCAGAGCGGCGGCAAGCCCGGCCATCCATGCCTGGTCAACCCCCACATCTGCCGGAGAGATCTCCACCGCATCAGATCCCATGTCGGCCATATCAAGCAGCAACATATCGACATCCCATCCGCCCTCACCGCTCCGATTGTCGGCAATACGGGACAAGCGTACCTGGTCCGGGGTTAAATCATCGCGCACCACCACGGGAAACGTGTCCATTTCAAGCTGCGCGGCGGCGGCCAGACGGCCATGACCCTTGATAATCACGCCCTCGCCGTCCACCACAATGGGCTGATCCACCTTAAACTCCCTGATACTGGCGACAATCCATGACACTTTGTGTTGTTTTGAGTTGTGCCAGTAGGGCTTAATATCAGATAATTTCCAGTTTTCTATCTTCATGGGATCCCTTTTTAAATAAAATTAAAGTTTGCGCCACAGCAGCGGATTCGTATCTACAAACAAATACGGAAAAAGACACCTGGCACGCTCAGGCGAAAACGCCAGACAACAGCACGCCTCCTGGACAGCCGGGAATTCGGAATGGATCAGGTAGATATTGACCACATCGTAAGCCGGATTATACTCAACAAAAGCGACATGGGCATGGCAAGGGTTAAGCCGGCCGACACCCGGGGCAAACGATACATCCCGTAAAGACGTGTCCAACGTACCGCGATACGCGCTCCTCAAAATACTGATGCAAATCATATTTCGACATTTTCGCTTTTTGATCACACCGCCTCCTTTTCGACTGCCCGCTCCGCCATCAGCGCCACGTCCCCTTCCACCGCCGTCAGCAAAGTGTTGAAATTATAAAACCAGGTGGATACCAGTTTACGCATGAGCCCGGCGGGCTCACCTTTGGCCCATAGACCATAGACCGGAATATTTGAGGCCCAGGCCATGCCCACCTCGGCCCAGGCATCGGTGCCAGATGGGGAGACGTAGATCACCAAGTCAGAATAGGTGGCCGCACCGACATCAAAACAAAACGCCTGCGACGCCGCATCGGTGCGCACCCACGCCTCGAACCCGCCCGGCTTTTCCGCATCAGCCCCTAAAAACTGGTTATTTTCCACAAACGACTCTACCGTATGCCCGGCCTGGCGCAGCATCGCCGTGAGCATTTCCACGGCGTGCTGATTCCTCCAGGATGATGCAATGTATATTTTCATGAGAGTAACGCCTCCGATGTTTCTTTTTCTAATAAAAAACGCATTCTGCCGGTGATCTTTTTTAACAAGGTTATTCGGCCCTGATACGCCAGCTCATATGTCCGGGCCGCCTGCAAGAAGGCCACATTCTGGCAGACATTAATGGCATAACTGCCGTCCGAAACCGATATATTGCAAATCCGTGAAACAGTATTGCCAAGGTTATCAAAAGCCCCCATCTTTACCAGAAAATAGCCAATCTCCCTTGCCTGATCCCGCTCGTAATCCATCATCGTTCACCTCCATCTTGATAAAAATTACCGGCCGACACCACATCTGCCGGATGCCCCTGTAAAAAAGCCACACACGCCGAATCAAAAAACATCAGCTTTGACACCTGCTGCAGGACCTTGTCCTTTGTTTTCACCGTGTGGATCAACGTGGTGCGCGTGGCTGTGGCCCGGATCCGGATCTGCGGATACCGGCACAGCAAGCTATACAGCACATCGATATTACCCGGACGTTCATCCTCGACAGCCGCCGCACCGGGATCACTCGACACCGTTTCCGCTTCGATTTTTTCCGAACCGGTTTCCGCTGGGCTATCATCAACATCAATCTGGTCGGCCTCCTTACTACCACCAGTCAAAAACGATGGTCCCAACCGGCAGGCAGGTGGCAGGCCCGCCACGATCCAGGCCCGCAGATCCACGCCGGCTGAAAACGCCTCGCCGGGATCCTTGCCAGACGGCACGGGCCAGCGGAATGCCCGGGGCAGCTGTTTCTGCCACCAGGTCCAGGCCTTGGCCCCGGCCTTGTCAAAGTCCATGGCCACCAGCACGCGCATGACCGACTGCAATACCGGCCAGATGGACTGATCCGGACGGGCCGCCGATGACCCCAGGGCCACCACCACCACCAAATCACCGGCAGCAGCTGCCACGGCCATGGCGTCCAGATCCGCCTCGATGACCACGGCGGCCGGCTGATCCGCGCCGATGCACATGGGCCCCATGGCCGAGCCGGGCATTACATAATACCGGACATCCTTTTTTGTTTTCAGATCGGCATCTGGCCGGCGGATCCGGAGGCGCTGCACCTGGCCGTCGATAATATGCGGGATCAGCACGCCCCTGGGGATCCACAACGCCTTGGCCCGGCCGTCATCGCGCACAATTTTTTCAAGGCCCCAGGCTTTTCGGCTGCGAAACCGACAGGTGTTGCCGTTTTCACCGGCCACGGCGCCCAACTGAAACCGTTTAACCGCGTCAAGATCGATACCCCTACCGGCCAGAAATGCCAAACCTTTGGGATTATCCAGGAGGGCGGCGTGGGATTCGTCCACCAATTTGGCCGCCCGGACCTGCCAGTCGGCTGCCGGATCGGCTATCGTCGCCGGTTTGAATTCCGGTTTTTTTCGTCTGGGTGCGGGCTTATGGTAAGATAGCGGCTTTTCCCGGCCGGCAGCCTCGAAGGCCTCCGGATATTTCATGCCCAAAAAATCAACCCGGTACTGAACGTCATCCCCCCACAGACCGCACTGCCGGCACCAATACGTGCCGTTGCCCTTTTCATCCGGCCAGACATGAAATCGATCTTCCCCACCGCAGCCGGGACACGCGCTCCAGAACTCGGGGCCGTGCTTGCCGGTAGTGGCCAGGCGGGCTTCGATGCTGGATTGCTGAAGAAGATCCAAAACGTTCATTTTTTACTTTTCCTTTTTTAGCGGACCGTCAGGACCATTGAAACAGGCAAAACATAAATGGTCCTTCGTTTGTTTTCTTTATTATTTTAAATACTTATTTCTTATTTAGGACCATAGGACCTTTTTTACTCGAATATTTAAAAACTAAAATAAATAAAATATCTTTTAAATATTGTCCCCACAATGGTCCTATGGTCCTATTACAGCTCTGCCAAGTTTTAAAAATCAACAAAAACAAAGCGTTACACTCACAGGACCATCAGGACCATACCGAAATCTATGGGATTGAATCGTCCTCATGGTCCTGATCGATGATACCCACCCCGATATAACGATAGGTGCCCGACAATTTTTCCCGCTTGAACCGCTTTTTCATGAGGGTTCCGAATCGTTTTTGCTTGGGTACCTTTTTTGAAACGTTTTTCTGCCACCAGGTCTCAAACACCTGGTACAGAGCCGTGGCCCCTGACGTGTACCCGGCATCGATCAGGCAGCAATCCTCCAAAAAATCTGCTATCAGGTCCTCATCCCGCTGATATTCTGCCGTTGCGTCCTTGACCACCGGCGGCGGGTTGATCCCTTCGCGCTGATAATACAGGCACCCTTTCACCAGCCAGGCCAGGATCCCGGACAGCTCAGTGCGCAGCTTGGCCGGCAGGTCCGTATCGGCCCGGCGCTCATTTTCCGCATTGGGCTTGCGATCCACAAATGACAACTCAAAAGGCACCAGGAAGATGCGCTCCCAGAATGCGAAATCATCGGCCGGCGCATGGGGCTTGTGATTGGTCAGCAAAAACAGGGTGTGGGTGGGCTTGAAATTGACCTCGTATTTATCATGTGGATTCCGGCCGGTGAGTTTGTCATTGCCGGTGAGCCACTTGACCCGGGACGGACTGATCCGGCAGCCGTCATCGGTCTCACTGGCAAATGCCAGGCGCAGCCCGCGCAGGGCCATGATATCCGGGGTGGGCCCGGAGCTGGATGCCGATCGAAACTGGTCCAGGAGCATTTCAGATCGGATGGCGCCGGCCAGCGGTCCGAGGATCTCGCTCATGGCTTCAACGATCATAGACTTGCCGTTGCGCCCCTGGCCCGCAAACACCACCATGAGGCTCTGTCTCACCTCGCCGATCAGCGCCAGCCCGAGCACCCGCTGCAGAAACTGCACCAGTTTTTTATTGCCAGACAGAATCTCATCGATGGCCTTTTCCCAGGTGGGGCATGGCGCGTCAATGCCCGCCCACTCCACCGGTGAGGCTTTAAGCAAATAATCCTCCGGCACACCATCCACCATCTCGCCGGTGACCAGGTCAATCACCCCATTGGCACAGGCCAACAGCCAGGGTCGCTCATCGATCTCATCACCCCGGATGGCCAAAGGCTCATCACAGGTATGCGACATTGCCAGGCAGCTGTTCCGCCGACGGATCGATCGGAGACTCGACGCCCGGGAATTTAACTCTTTACGCAAATATTTAAGCTTGTTCTCTTTGCCGCTTTTATCATCGGCCAGCTCACGGATTTCTTTGGAGACCACCTTGGCTTCATCAATATATTTGGCCACCACGGCCTCGGTCACGGCCTTGGCCTGGTCCAGTCGGTCCACTTCCCAGTGATGACCACTCCAGGCCATCCAGCAATCCATGGATTTATTAAAAAGAAACAGCCCCTGGTGTAACGCCTTATACAGCAGCCCATCCCCCAGCTCATTCATGCCCAGGCACAGCCGGACAAATGCGCCGTCAATCCGGACCCCGTCATCACCGCCGTCGGCGCCGTACTTTTCAACCTCAGCCTTGGTGCGCTCCGCCACCTGTTTCCGAATCGCGTCCAGGTCCGCCGCTGCCGGATGCTGTATGATTTTGCCGCCGTCTTGATCGCTGATATCAGTCACCGTTTTCCGTTTTCCGTTCTGTTTTTAAAAATAAAAAGTAGCCGACTATCGCGCCTTCTCCAAC
>Ga0307992_1001662_pt1 | contig 13071 bp, 13 predicted proteins | sample EllFjometagen133_FD_203162 | JGI IMG/M metagenome (GOLD analysis project Ga0307992, IMG submission 203162) | Marine microbial communities from Ellis Fjord, Antarctic Ocean - #133 | ecosystem: Environmental > Aquatic > Marine > Unclassified | place: Southern Ocean | collected 2014-10-08
TCTGTAATCATTGACCAGGCGGAAAATCGTCTGCATGTGCAGAAGGCGATTATGGAAATACTTATGTCTGGAGGAGAAAAGTGAGCAGCAAGGTAAAGAAGGTAGTTTTGGCATATTCCGGGGGTCTCGATTCCTCCGTGATTGTCAGGTGGTTGATTGAAACGTATGGGTGTGAAGTTATAACCCTTACCGGAGATGTTGGACAGAAACAGGAACTTGACGGTCTGGAGGAAAAGGCTCTTGCCACGGGTGCGGTGAAGGCGTATGTGGAAGACTTGAAAGATGAGTTCGTAAGGGACTTTGTATTTCCAGCCCTGAGGGCTAATGCAGTATATGAGGGAACATATCTTCTTGGAACCTCTCTCGCAAGGCCGATAGTAGCCAGGAGACAGATTGAGATCGCGCACAAAGAGGGCGCGGATGCTGTCTGTCACGGTGCTACAGGTAAGGGTAATGACCAGGTGAGATTTGAGATGACTTACATGGCCCTTGACCCGGACATAAAGATTATATCTGCATGGAAAGATGAAAACTGGAGCCTCAACTCAAGAGAGGCCATGATAGATTACGCGGAGAAGTACAATATTCCCATAAAATCAACGAAGAAAAATCCCTATAGCGAAGACAGAAATCTTCTGCATATCTCTCATGAAGGGGGAATCCTTGAAGACCTGTGGGCTGAACCCCCTGAAGATATGTTTGCGATGAGTGTATCTCCTGAGAATGCCCCCGATCGTGCGACATATGTGGAGATTACCTTTGAAAAGGGAACCCCGGTGGCTGTTGACGGGGAAGAGATGGGCCCTGCGCAGCTCCTGGATCACATGAACACACTTGCGGGAGAGAATGGTATCGGCAGGGTGGATATGGTGGAAAACCGTTTTGTGGGAATGAAATCAAGGGGAATCTATGAAACGCCTGGCGGCACCGCGCTCTGGGCCGCGCATCGCGCGATGGAAACGATCACTATGGACAGAGAGGCCATGCTTCTCAGAGATTCCATTATGCCGAGATACGCGCAGATCATATACAACGGTTTCTGGTACTCTCCTGAAAGGGAAATGATACAGAAGATGATCGATGAGTCGCAGAAAGATGTTACCGGGACAGTCCGCCTTAAGCTCTACAAGGGAAACTGTACGCCGGTGGGTGTCAAGGCGCCTGTATCGCTCTACAGTGAGGACCTGGCTACCTTTGACGAGGATGAGGTCTATAATCAGAAGGATGCCACCGGGTTTATCAGGCTCAACGCGCTCAGGCTGAAGATGCAGGCGTTGCTGAAAAAATAGGATTCGAGGGGTCGAGTAGGTTGGGTTGAGGTACGAAACCCAACAAAAGCCTGAATTGAAGAGGAACCAGAAACAACAAATGGTTGACCTATGACAAGACAGAAGAAACCGTGGGGAGGACGATTCTCCGAACCGACGGATCAAAGAGTAGAGGAATTTACATCCTCTCTTCATTTCGATAAAAGACTGTATCCTTATGATATTGAGGGGAGCATTGCGCATTGCCGTATGCTTGCCGCGCAGGGGATTATATCTCCTTCGGATGCCGAAAAGATAATATCCGGCCTTCAGGATATTCTGAAGAGCATGGAAGATGGTGAATTTTCTTACTATTCCGACCTCGAAGATATACACATGGCCATAGAAAAATCACTGATAGATCGCATCGGAGAGGTGGGGGGCAAACTTCACACCGCGAGAAGCAGAAACGATCAGATATCTCTTGACATGAGACTTTATCTCCGGGATGAGGTGAAAAACATCCTTGACCTTCTGGCGGGACTTCAGGCATCTCTTGTTAATGTGGCGAAGAGAGAAATTGATACCATACTGCCCGGTTACACGCATCTGCAGAAGGCGCAGCCGGTGCTTCTGGCCCACTACCTTCTTGCCTATTGGGAAATGCTCGACAGGGATGTGAACCGCCTGAAGGAGTGCAGGGAGAGGGTAAATGTCATGCCTCTGGGGTCGGCAGCCCTGGCAGGCACAGGATTCCCGATAAACCGGGAATATGTAGCCGAATTACTTGGATTTCCTGAGATTTCAAGAAACAGCATGGACGCTGTTTCAGACAGAGATTTTGTCGCGGAATTTATTTTTGATACAAGTCTTCTGATGATGCATATGAGCCGTTTCTGTGAGGATCTTGTCATCTGGTCCGGCGGAGAGTTCGGGTTTGTCGATATATCCGATGCGTTTACCACCGGCAGCAGTATCATGCCGCAGAAGAAGAATCCGGATGTTGCTGAATTAATAAGGGGAAAGACAGGACGTGTCTATGGAGATCTGATGGCGATACTGACCCTCATGAAGGGCCTTCCCATGACGTATAACAGGGATCTTCAGGAAGACAAAGAGCCTCTGTTTGACGCAATTGACACGGTAACGACCTGTCTTGCCGTTCTTTCTGATATGACTGGAAATCTGAAATTCAACAGGTACAGGATGCTGGAGAGCGCTGCGGGGGGCTTTTCCACGGCGACTGACGTGGCTGATTATCTGGTAATGAAAGGGATTCCATTCAGAGAGGCACACGGCATAGTAGGGCGCCTTGTCGGATACTGCATTGAAAAACAGAAGGATATGCAATCGCTTAATATAGAGGAGATCCGCTTGTTCTGGAAGGGTGCCGATGATGATATCTATACGTGCATGAGTGTGGACAGTTCAATAAGCGCAAGAAACATTGTCGGAGGAACGGCCAGAGAATCGGTATTAAGGAGAATAAAAGAAATAGAGTTCAACAAACCGGCATAGGGGTGTGCGTATGATGAAAAAGAATACCTTATGGGCAAGTTTGATAATGACGGCATTTTTTCTGTCGATATTCTGCTCCGGTTGCGGGAAAAAGGCTGATCCGCGTTACCTCCACGTCAACTATCCCGCAGAGGTTTCAGACCTGAAGGTATCTATCGACACACAAGATAGAGCTGTTCTGGAATGGTCTGTTCCCAAAGAGCGCGGACATGCAGGGAAGGTCAGGATCTTGAAGAGTGCGTTGAAAAAGGATGGTAGTAATTGTCCGGATTGCCCGCGCATATACGTTATTGTAGGACACCTTCCGCTTCGTGATTTAAGGCTGGATGAAAAGGGGCGGTTTGTGTATCTGGATCGAAACATCAGAAAGGGGTTTTTCTATTCTTACAGGGTTGTGATATGCGATTCTCATGGTATGTGCGGGGAGGAATCCAATACTGCCCAGATAGCGATACCCTGAACCTGAAGATCAGAGCTTAAAACCCAGGACCTATATATTATGAATTATTTTCATTATGTAGACAATAAACTCTGGTGCGAGGATATTTCGGTTGCTGAAGTGGCTGAGGCTGTAGGGACCCCCTTTTATCTTTACAGTCACAGGACGCTCAAGAGGCATTTTAAGGTTTTTGACTCGGCATTTGACGATGTCCCACATGTTATATGTTTTTCCACGAAGGCCAATTCCAATGCGGCTATCCTGAAAATATTCATAAATGAGGGAAGCGGCATGGACATTGTCTCCGGAGGAGAACTCTACAGAGTTCTCAAAGCGGGTGCTGATCCCCGAAAGATAGTCTATTCCGGAGTCGGAAAAAGAGACGAAGAGATAAGATATGCGCTGGAGAGCGACATACTTATGTTTAATATCGAGTCTTCCCGGGAGCTTGAGGTAATAAATGCATGCGCCGGAAAGATGAACAGGATGGCAAGAATATCGTTGCGTGTTAATCCCGATGTGGACCCCATGACACATCCCCATATATCCACCGGCATGAAGGAGAATAAGTTCGGAATAGACATTGAAAAATCTCTGGACGAGTACCGGCATGCCAGGGAACTGGATCATGTAAAGATCGTAGGAGTAGATTGCCATATAGGATCACAGATTACAGAGATTTCTCCCTTTATCGACGCGCTGGATCGCTTGAAAGAGCTGATATCCTCTCTCAGAAATGAAGGGATAAGTATCAAGTATATGGATCTGGGTGGAGGTCTGGGGATTACCTATGATGATGAAACCCCGCCTCATCCACAGGATTACGCGAAGACCATTATGGACAGGGTAAAAGGCATTGATTGTACGTTAATATTTGAACCGGGAAGAGTAATCGTGGGGAATGCGGGTATCCTGGTTTCCGAGGTGCTTTACACGAAGACCAATGCGGACAAGAGGTTTGTCATTGTCGACGCGGGGATGAACGATCTGGCAAGGCCCAGCCTGTATGGTTCGTACCACAAGATACAACCTGTTGAGTTGAAAGAGAGGGAGGGTGTACTGTCTGATGTGGTTGGTCCAATTTGTGAATCGAGCGACTACCTTGCCAGGAGCAGGGTTATTCCCGAACTGGAAAGAGGAGAACTCATAGCTGTCATGAGTGCCGGAGCTTATGGCTATTCCATGTCTTCAAATTACAACTCAAGGCCTAAAAGTCCGGAGGTGCTCGTGAGAGACGGGGAGTTTTATGTGGTAAGGCCAAGAGAAACCAGGGAGGATCTTACAAGAGGCGAAAATATTCCGGATTTTCTAAAATAGGAGAAAATTTTCGGAACTTGCAGCAAAATGGTTATATAAAATCTTAGTAGGAGGAAATATTATGTTTAGAGGAGCGATAGTCGCGATTGTAACACCGTTCAAGGATGGAAAGGTTGATGAGAACGCGTTGAGGGAACTTATCGAATTCCAGATAGAATCGGGGACGGATGGCATTGTTCCCTGCGGTACTACCGGAGAGATCGCGACACTGTCCCATGAAGAGCACGACAGGGTTATTGAGATCACCGTAGATGCTGTCAGGAAGAGGGTTCCCGTGATTGCCGGGACCGGTTCCAACAACACAGCCGAGGCTATAAGACTTACCAGACACGCGTACGAAGCGGGGGTGGATGGTACATTACTGGTTACCCCATACTATAACAAACCTACACAGGAGGGGCTTTTCCAACATTATAAAGCCGTTGCCGAAGCCGTCTCTGTTCCGATTGTGCTCTATAATGTGCCCGACAGAACAGGAATTAATCTACTGCCGGAAACCGATGCCAGACTTTCAAAGATCAGCAACATCGCAGGAATAAAAGAGGCATCGGGAGATCTAAAGCAGATAAGTAAGATTCTGGAACTTTGCACCGACGACTTTGTTGTTCTGTCAGGCGACGATTTTACGGTACTGCCTATCCTAGCGGTAGGAGGCAGTGGAGTTATCTCTGTTGTATCCAATATCATTCCTGAAGATATGGCGGCCATGGTAGATGCCTTTGATGAGGGCAGCCTGGATAAGGCCAAGGAATTTCACTACAGGATGCGGCCGATTATGGATGCCTGCTTTCTGGAAGCCAATCCTATTCCCGTAAAGGCCGCACTGGCAATAATGGGGAAGATAGAATACGAATTAAGGCTTCCGCTTTGCAGGATGTCTGATGTAGCATATGGAAAATTAAAGAAGACTATGACCGATTATGGTCTCATCTGGTAATGGTGGATACAATGGTAAAAGTAATAGTTACCGGTGCCGCGGGCAGGATGGGGGGGCGTATAATAACCCTTATCCAGGGAACCGATGGAGTCGAGCTTGTCGGGGCGGTGGAACATCGGGGTCATGAGCTGGCAGGAAGCGATGTCGGCACGTATCTTGGATTGGGTAAAACGGGGGTAGTTCTGGAAGATGATTTGAACAACTGTATCAGGCGTGGTGATGTTGTTATAGATTTCAGCATTCACACCGCTTCTGTAGCGAATTTCAGGATAGCCGCGGAGAATAATAAGGCTATTGTAATAGGCTCCACAGGACTGACACCAGGTGAGATGGAACAGGTAGCAGAAATCTCGAAAGGGGCAAGATGCGTTCTGGCTCCCAATATGAGTGTAGGCGTAAATGTAATGTTCAGGGTGTTGAAGGATGTGGCCGGTATCCTGGGTGACGGGTATGATGTTGAAATAATTGAAGCGCATCATAACCAGAAGAAGGATGCACCCAGCGGAACAGCTGTGAAAATGGCCGGGATCATAGCAGACGCACTTGGCAGAGATATCGAGAAAGTCGGCGTTTATGGACGCAGGGGTATGATAGGAGCGAGACAGAGGAGCGAAATAGGTGTACAGACTGTGAGAGCGGGTGACATTGTCGGAGAACATACGGTAATCTTTGGCGGTATGGGTGAAAGGCTGGAGTTTATTCACAGGGCACACAGCCGCGATAATTTTGCCGGAGGGGCGATCAGGGCGGCTGTTTGGATTATGGACAGGGAGAGCGGGTTTTATGATATGCAGGATGTCTTGGGCCTGAAGGATTGAGATAAGGAGGACGAAGCTATTCTCGGACAGCCTCCAGGGATATTACCATGGATGATGGCGTTATCTGTTTTCTGGGTATAGGTTCCAATATTGGAGATGCCGCTGCGAATTGCGCCACTGCTGTAAAACGCATATCTGATATAGATGGCATCAGGGCTTTTAGATGCTCGTCACTGTATAAAACTCAGCCAGTCGGAGTCGAGGAACAGGGCTGGTTTGTAAATGGAGTCATTGAGATAAGAGCCAGACTCGGACCTCGTGCCCTCATGAATGCTGTACAGAGTGTGGAAGATGAAATGGGCAGGCTCAGGGGCGAGAAATGGGGGCCAAGGATAATAGATATTGATATTCTTCTATATGGACAGGTTGTCATGGAGGAGGAAGGACTCGTCATACCGCATTCTGAGCTTCACAAGAGACGTTTTGTGCTTGTTCCGCTGAATGAAATAGCGCCCTGTGTCATACATCCCGCATTCGGGATTTCTGTAAAGGGGCTGCTGGACAGGCTTCAGGATGAAAATAAAGTTGAATGGCTGAGTGGTGAGTAGGGCCGCCAGTTTGTTTGAAAATGATTCGTTTAGTAATTGCAGGCATTATCGTATATGTGATATATCGTTTCTCGAGGTTTTTATTTACCCCGTCAGAGAAGATATTAAAAAGTCATTCCGGAGAGACATCTAGGATAAAGGGTGAAGAACTTATCAAAGATCCATATTGCGGTACATATGTTCCGGTAAGCAGCGCCCACAAAGCCACCTTGAATGGCAGGACGCTGTACTTTTGCAGCAGGGAATGTCTTGAAAAATACATGAAAGAAAACAGTTAAGGAGATTATATGAAGTTTTTTATAGATACCGGTAATGTTGATGAAATCAAAGAGGGCCTGGAACTGGGTATGGTTGATGGTGTAACCACAAACCCCTCACTTGTTGCAAAGGAAAAGAAAGATTTTGACACGGTAGTCAAAGAAATATTGGAGATAGTCAAGGGGCCTGTAAGTCTTGAGGTGATAAGCGAAGACGCCGATGGTATGGTTACCGAGGGGAAAAAGCTATCAAAGCTGGCGGAAAATGTTGTGGTGAAAGTTCCAATGACGACCGAGGGATTGAAGGCAACGCGGATGCTGTCGGATCTGGGAATCAGTGTAAACCAAACACTGATTTTTTCACCTGTGCAGGCACTTCTGGCTGCCAAGGCGGGCGCTGACTATGTCAGTCCCTTCATAGGGAGGCTTGACGATATTTCCCACAATGGAATGGATCTTGTGGAACAGATATTGACCATTTTCGACAACTACGGATTCGACTGCGAAATTATTGTTGCAAGCGTCAGGCATCCCCTTCATGTTCTTGATGCAGCGCTTCTCGGGGCCGATATAGCTACAATTCCATTTAAGGTTATAAAGCAGCTTGCCGGACATCCGCTTACAGATTTGGGTGTTGAGAGATTCCTGGATGACTGGCGCAAAGTTCCAAAGGGATAACATGATAAACTTTTTGAAAGAATCCTTTGATAAGATGACAATATCAGAGGACAGGAGCGAGATATTCAATCTCCCGAACTGTATCACGCTTCTCAGACTCGCGGTGATCCCGGTATTGTTTCTGCTTCTTCTTTCTCCCGGCAGAATTCTGAGTATGGTTATTGCCGTCCTGTTTATTGTAGCCTCAATCACGGATCTGATAGATGGATATGTAGCGAGAAAGTACAATATTGTAACCACAATGGGAAAATTTCTGGACCCCGTGGCGGATAAGCTTATAGTGAGTACCGCCATGATCATGATGATTCCCATAGGAAGGATTCCGGCGTGGATAGTTGCTGTTATTATCATGAGAGATTTATTTGTGGATGGCATGCGAAGTATTGCTTCGGCGGAGGGTCTTGTAATCGACGCAAGCAGGCTGGGAAAGCAGAAGACCCTGTGCCAGATTGTCGCGGTGTCGGCGCTGTTGATACACTATGACACTGTCTTGGGTCTTAATGCGCATGCAGTTGGTATGTTTATTCTCTACCTTGCCCTTGCGCTGACGCTGTGGTCAGGCGTAGATTATTTCATGAAGTTTTATGAGGCAAAGATCAAGAAGTAGCGGGTTGGGATCGGGATTTTTTATAAGTGACTACTTCCGTAGTCAGGCTAAAGCAGTTTAGACCCAAGACTGAAGTGGTCTGAAGAGCGCGATTACCGCACTTTGGCGGAGGAATAGTAAATCCTCGTATCAAACATGACTTTAAAATGCGCCATATCCCAACTTTTTCCTAATAGTCTTTAGCCCACAGCTTAAGCCATCTGGGTAGTTACCAAGAGACATTCCTCTGCCGCCATTCATGATACCTTTAGCGCAGCTGATTTTTTCTTGCGACCCTTGCACTGTTTAACTCTCCTCTCCTATCAGCCATCTATGGATTGATAACGTTAAGGTCACAGATCTGTTTTGGAAGCTTCAAGAAGTGTGGACAAACAAAATGTGTGTCAGGCGTTAATGCATGGAGGTAGACATGGAAATAAAAATCAATGATACTGTAATTGCTCTTGTTCAGGGAGACATAACGAAGGAAGAAACAGAAGCCATAGTGAATGCAGCGAATTCGGGATTGAAGGGTGGCGGAGGCGTGGATGGTGCCATACACAGGGCGGGAGGTCCCTCCGTCATGGAGGAGTGCAGAGAGATAGGCCACTGTTCGACGGGACAGGCGGTGGTTACCGGAGGGGGAAACCTCAAAGCCAAGTATGTTATACATACAGTAGGTCCTGTTTACAGTGGGGGAAATCGGGGAGAGGCAGATCTTCTGAAAAGTGCCTATCTGGAGAGTCTTAAGAAAGTTACTAAAAACAGACTCAGGAGTGTATCTTTTCCCGCTATAAGCGCGGGGATATATGGTTATCCCCTGAGGGAAGTAGCGCGTATTGCCCTTGAGACCACAATTAATTATGTGAAGAACCAAGAGGATATAGAACTGGTCAGATTTGTCCTGTTCAGTCGGGATATATATAATGTATTCTCAGACGAGATGGGAAAATTAGTTTAATTCATGGTTATAATATTATGAATCTTTCTTTTGAACAGGGCCCTATAAGGCCTCCAAGCGAGGCAAAAAGCCTTCTGATCAGGGTTACGAAAAATTGTCCTTGGAATAAGTGTACCTTTTGCCATACCTATAACGGAACAAAGTTTAACTTGAGATCTGTAGAGGAGGTCAAGGCTGATATACTGGAAGCCGTAAATATAGAGGATCAGATACAGGAGATATCCTGGAAACTGGGACAGGGGGGAGTGGTTACGCGTTTTGTAATAGATCGCATTTACGCAAGTGATGCATTCTACAGCGACAGTTTCAGGCAGGTAGCCGCATGGCTCTATTTCGGCGGTGAATCTGTTTTTCTCCAGGACGCCGATTCTATAATAATGAAGACTGATGATCTGGTTGAAATAATAACTTTCATCAGAGAAAAGTTTCCCTCTGCCAAAAGAATTACTTCGTACTGCCGGTCGCATACCGCCCGCCGGAAATCAATTGAGGAATTATGTATGCTGCGCGACGCCGGCCTGACAAGAATCCATATCGGGCTGGAAAGCGGATGCGACCCTGTCCTGAAGTTTATCAAAAAGGGTGCCACTGCTGCGGATCATATAGAGGGCGGACAAAAGGTGGTGGAATCGGGCATATCTCTCTCAGAGTATATCATTCCTGGTCTTGGAGGTGATAGATGGTCACATGAAAATGCCCTGGAGACCGCAAGAGTTATCAATGAGATAAACCCCGATTACGTAAGGATGAGATCATTGCAGGTAAGAAGAGACACAGATCTTTACAAGATGATGAAGAACGGGGAATTCAAACCGCTTGGTGATGAGGATGTAGTAAGAGAGATAAGACTATTTATCGAAAATCTCGATGGCATCAAAAGTCGAATAGTCAGCGACCATATACTCAATCTCCTGGAAGAACTGGAAGGCAAGCTTCCCGGGGATAAAGAGAGACTCCTTGGCATCATTGACAGGTTTTTCGCTATGCACGAAGACGACAGACTTATATATCGTCTGGGCAGGAGAAAAGGTATATATACGAAACTTGATAACCTTTCGGACAGAAGGACTTATAATGCGCTCAAGGCTGTACTGGAAGAATACAGATGCGAAGGTTCCGGAAATCTGGACAGAGATTTGTATAAAATAATGCACAGTTACATCTGATTCATTCGCAAAAAGCTGCGCTATACCACTTTGGCGGTTGGCTATTTTCTTGACATGTTAAGATGATGAATGTAGCATATGCGTTTTTTTGACATCTTTATCTGGAAGGACAATGTAAATGACGGCAGGTAAAAAGATAAATAAAATTCTGGTTGCAAACAGGGGTGAGATAGCCCTGAGACTGATTCGGACGATCAGGGAGCTTGGACTCGGGGCTGTAGCCGTTTATGAGAATCCGGATAAAGAAGCGTTGTTTATCAGATCCGCGGATGACGCTATCATGATAGGAGATGGGCCGAGGAAGGATTACCTTGATATTGACAGAATGATATGGGCGGCACGTAAGAGCGGCGCCGACGCGATACATCCCGGGTATGGATTTCTGGCGGAGAACCCCGATTTTTCCAGTGCCTGTGAAAAGGCTGGCATCAACTTTATCGGTCCCTCTCCCGATGTTATTCATAATCTGGGAAACAAGGTTGTTGCCAGAGGGATTATGGAAAAGGCGAGCATACCTATCGTTCCGGGTACGGGAAACCTTTCCAAGGGAGAAGATGGCATAAGAGAGGCCACTGATTTTGGCTGTAAATACGGGTATCCACTTATGCTGAAGGCATCCTCGGGAGGAGGGGGCAGGGGCATAAGAAAGGTTGAAGATGAAGATAACCTTTTGATCCAGATGCCCCTGTCGAGAGCGGAGGCCCTGCAGGCATTTAACGACGATAATATTTATATAGAGAAATGTATTGAGAATCCGCGTCATGTGGAAATTCAGATACTGGCGGACCAGTATGGGAAAATCATTCACCTTGGTTCACGGGATTGCTCCATTCAGCGGAGACACCAGAAGTTGATAGAAATAGCGCCTGCGGATCTCCCGGTTGATGTCCTTAAATCAATGTATGAAACGGCCATACTGGCGGCCAGAGAATCCGGCTATGTAAACGCTGGGACCGTGGAGTTTCTAGTTGATCCTCTCACCAATGAATTCTGGTTTATGGAGATTAACACGAGACTTCAGGTTGAACATACTGTTACCGAAATGTTGAGTGGTGTGGATATAGTAAGAGAACAGATAATGATAGCGGAGGGTAAACACCTGAAAATTCCCGAAGTACGAGTTCCTTTTCTGGGCAAGGCTATTCAGGTAAGGATTAACGCGGAGGATCCGAGAAACGATTTTATGCCGGAAGGTGGAAAGAAAGTGGAGGTATATCAATCTCCCGGAGGCCCAGGTATAAGATTGGATGGCATGGTGTATCAGGGATACAAAATTCCCACCGAATATGATTCGCTTCTGGTGAAGATGATGGTTCGCGGATATAACTGGGAACAGGCCATTCAACGCCTCAAGAGGGCGTTGAATGATTTCCTGATTGTCGGTCCGAAGACGACGATACCATTCTACCTGGCAATCTGTGATGAGCCCGATTTTCGTAAGGGCGAGTTTGATACATCTTATCTAGACACGCATCCCGAGGTATTTGACTACCCTGAGAATAAGCGGGAAGTTGCCAAACTTGCGCAGTTGATCGCGGAGATCCATGCGAAAAAAACTAACCCTTATGCGTATTAGTAAGTTAGAAATTGTTTCCTGCGTTTTTTGCAGGGAAGAATTTCGTTAACGCATTAGTAAGATAGAAGTTGCTTTCTGGTAGAAAGCGACTTCGTTATCGCACTTATCCCCTTTAGTGGGACTTATCCCGCGTAGCGGGGTTAGTAAGTTAGAATAGTAAGTTAGTAATTACTCTCTGCGGTTTTTAGCAGAGGGTAATTACGTTAACGCATTAGCAAGTTAGATATTGCTTTCTGACAGAAAGCAAGTTCATTAACGCGTTTATCACCTGTAGTGGGACTTATCCCGTTTATCGGGGCTAGGACTTGAAAGGACTTAAATCGGTGCAGCAGACTATTGATGAGAGAATTACCCCCCGCGATTTGCGTGAGAGAGGAGTGCGCCATGCACTCGACAAGATCAGGACGGGAGATGGATATTACATAACCAACACGGAGAGGGATCTCTCACAATCCGACTTTAAAAATCGTATAATGCCCCACACGCAGATTCTGGTTTCCCGGGAGCGAAACGACTCTGGATATCTTTCTCTTGAGATATCAGGGGGCGCGTCGATTCATGTTGATATGTTGCGCAGGCAGATCAATCCCCTGGAGAAGCTGGAGATTCTCAGTTCGTTAATGCCTGATACAATGTTTCAGACTCTTTGCAGGGGAATCAATCTCTTTGGTTACAGGCCATATCCTGAGAATGTGATTCGCTTGACGGTCCGGAGTTTTGCCCGTTACGTGCATCTCTGGAGGGTCTTTGATTTTCTTAATTATGTACCCAATATGACAGCAGTGTTTGAAGAGGTAAAAGATGCGGGCTGTATACTGGAGCCTTCGATATGTTTCTCAACGGGGCCGGAGCATACCGACGCATTTTATGTGCGGAAGGTGAAAGAGATACTCGATGTTACCGGCAAGGATATAATCCTCTGTATAAAGAATCACGGTGGTCTTGGAACTGCCAAGAGGATTGGAGGCCTGACGAGATCCATCCTGGACAGATATCCGGATCTTATTATTCACTACAACGGTC
>Ga0307992_1001663_pt1 | contig 13068 bp, 9 predicted proteins | sample EllFjometagen133_FD_203162 | JGI IMG/M metagenome (GOLD analysis project Ga0307992, IMG submission 203162) | Marine microbial communities from Ellis Fjord, Antarctic Ocean - #133 | ecosystem: Environmental > Aquatic > Marine > Unclassified | place: Southern Ocean | collected 2014-10-08
GCTCTTTTAACTCCCGGGATCCAAACAATTTCATTGTTTGCAAAAATTACAGGATATTTTATTCTTTTATTAACATCTATCTTTGCATTTGTCAAAATATCGCTCACCTTTTTACTCTCTTTCATTCCAAATGGTACCATTCTATCACCATTTTTCCAATCTCTAATATACAACTTTTTATTTTCAATATCCACATTAAAATACTCAACATTTACATTTGAATATTTTTCCATTTTTATACTCTTAACTTTTCGAATGGAAATAGTTCCAATGCTTTTTATCTCAATTGGTTTACTATTTATATCAAATTCATAATTATAATTTTCTACTATTTTTGAAATTAAAATATTATCTCTATTTACAATAAACTGATAATCATTATCAATTTTATAAATACTTCCTGTTTCAGATTTTAAAATAAAATACCTTAATTGTAAAATTTCTTTTTGAGATGAATGTCTATTAATATTCACCAATTTTTTAAAAATCATTCTCAATATTTCATCAATTGCAAAATTCGGTAATTTTTCAATCTCACTTATTTTGAACTTATAGACACCATTCCCAATACTAATTAAATTGTCAAATTCCTTTTCTATAAAATAATTCACTGCTATTTTCACAGATGCAATTGATGAGCCACTTTTCGCTAAATTTGATTCTATCTGCTCATAACCATTTACACAAAGAAAGGGAATAATTTTATTTCTAATACGATTACGTTGAAAATTACTATCGCTATTAGAACTATCTTCCATAAAATCTAATTCGTTTTCAAAAATATAATTATTTATTTCTTCTCTTGTAACATCCAAAATCGGCCTAATTATTTTTCCACGCTTATAAGGTATTCCACTTAATCCGCTAAATCCGGAACCAGTAAAAAGACGATACATTATTGTCTCTGCCTGATCACTTTGATGATGACCAGTTACCAAAGAATCAATAGAATAATTATTCATCCATTTATTAAATACATCATAACGCAATTTTCTTGCTGCTTTTTCTATTGAAATTCTATTCTCGTCTGCGTATTTTTGAACGTTGATTTTTTTTTCTAATAGCTCAATCTTAAAATTTTTAGCGACATTTCTACAAAATTCAGTTTCTTTCTCATCTTCATTAACTCGCAAACTGTGATTAATATGACCTAATAATAATTTCCACTTCCAAAAAGTTGCCAGTTCTTTTAAAACATAAAATAATACAACAGAATCGCGTCCACCGGAAAATGCGATTAGAAGTTTTTTTTCCTTAGTTAAAAGATCATGCAATAAAATATTCTGATGTACTTTATGTGCTAATTTTGACCACTTTGTTTTCATTACTTATAATTTGATTAAATTTACTGATTTTTTATACTTTCAAAAATATTTCTTATTCCCATTCTATTGTAGCCGGTGGTTTTGAACTAATGTCATATACAACTCTATTTATTCCTTTAACTTCATTAATAATTCTGTTAGAAATTATTCCCAAAATATCATAAGGAATTTTTGACCAATCTGCTGTCATTCCATCTGTACTTGTAACTGCTCGTAATGCAATAACATTTTCATATGACCTCTCATCCCCCATCACTCCCACGGTTTTCACCGGTAATAGAACACAAAATGCTTGCCATATTTTATCATATTGATCATTATTTTTCAATTCTGTCATTGCAATATTATCCGCTTTCTGTAACATATCACACTTTGCTTTTGTTACTTCTCCAATAATTCTAATTGCTAAACCCGGACCTGGAAACGGATGCCGATATAATATTTTATCTATCAAACTCAATTCTTTACCAACTTCCCTAACTTCATCTTTAAACAATTCACGAAGCGGTTCAATAAGTTTCAAACTCATTTTTTCAGGTAAGCCACCAACATTATGATGAGATTTTATTGTCACTGAAGGACCTTTAAAAGAAACAGATTCAATAACATCCGGGTATAAAGTCCCTTGTGCCAAAAAATCAATATCGCCAATTTTCCTTCCTTCCTCTTCAAATATTTCTATAAACAATTTCCCAATTATTTTTCTCTTTTCTTCCGGCTCAACAACTCCTCGCAATGCTTCCAAAAATCTTTTTTCAGCATCTACATATATCAAATTTATCTCGTAATTTTCTTTAAATATCTTCCTTACTTCTTTCGCTTCATTTAATCTTAACAATCCGGTATTTACAAATATACAAGTTAAATTATTTCCTATTGCTTTATGAAGTAACAATGCAACAACTGAAGAATCAACCCCGCCAGACAAACCACAAATAATTTGTTTTTTACCAACTGATTTTCTAATTTTATTTAACTCTTCATTAATAAAATTCTTTGCCGTCCAATTTTGATTTGTTTTACAAATATTTATTACAAAATTATTTAATATATTATTATTATCTTCCGTATGCATTACTTCCGGATGAAATTGAAGTGCATAAATTTGTCTGCTTTTGTGTTTAATTGCCGCAATTGGCGAATTTGGTGTTTCTGCAATTACTTCAAAATCCGGCGGTATTTTGAGAACCTTGTCTCCGTGACTCATCCATACATTAATAAAATTTTGCTCTTCAAAAACATTGTCAAATAATTCATTTTCCCTTTTAAGACTTAATTTTGACTTTCCATATTCTTTTTTTACAGTATCTTCGACTTCCCCATTGAAATTTTTCGTTATTAATTGTAAACCATAGCATATTCCCAATATTGGCAAATTTAAATCAAATATTTTTTTATCCATGATAGGTGCATTTTCATTTAAAACACTGGAAGGACTGCCGGACAAAATTATTCCTTTAGGTGAAAATTTTATTATTTTATCAATTGAAATATCGTATGAATGAATCTCACAATAGACATTCATTTCTCGAATTCTGCGAGCTATTAATTGAGTATATTGTGAACCAAAATCCAATATTAAAATTTTATCTAATTCATTATTCATAATTTATAATTCGTAATTTATAATTTCTTTTATTATCTAATCCAATAATTTGGGGATTCTTTAGTAATTATTACATCGTGAACATGACTCTCTCTAAGTCCGGCATTAGTTATTTTAATGAATTGAGCTTTTTCCTGTAATTGTTTGATATTTTTACAACCGGTATATCCCATTCCCGATTGTATTCCACCAATAAGTTGATATAGAACTTCCGATAATTTTCCTTTATAATGGACTCTTCCCTCAATCCCTTCAGGTACATATTTTTTATCTGTTTTTTCATTTTGAAAATATCTATCACTACTTCCTTGATTCATTGCTCCGATAGATCCCATTCCTCGATATACTTTAAAACGTCTTCCTTGATATAATTCGATTTCTCCAGGCGATTCATCTGTACCACCAAAAAGTGAACCGATCATTACCGTATCTGCACCGGCAACAATTGCCTTTATAACATCTCCGGAATATTTAATTCCTCCATCTGCAATAATTGGAATTCCTAATTTTTTACCAATCTTTGCACTTTCCATAATTGCTGTTAGTTGTGGAATCCCAACTCCAGCAACTATTCTTGTCGTACAAATTGAACCGGGTCCAATCCCAATTTTAACAGCATTTGCTCCTGCATTCACTAAATCCTTAACTGCTTCACCAGTTGCAATATTACCGGCTATTAATTGTAAATTTGGATATTTTCTCTTAATTACCTTTACGGCATCTATCACTTTTTTAGAATGTCCATGAGCAGTATCAACAGCAATAACATCGACTTTTCCCCTTACCAATTCATCAACTCGTTCCAAAAATGAACCAGAAACACCAACAGCCGCTCCTACCAATAATCGCCCAAATTTATCTTTTACAGCATTGGGATATTTCATTCGCTTACTAATATCTTTAAAAGTGATCAATCCTTTTAAATAATTATTTTCATCAACTACAGGTAATTTTTCTATTCTATACTTTTGTAATGACACTATCGCCTCTTTAAGTGATGTTCCAACTGGCACGGTAATTATTTTTTTTGAAGTCATATATTCTTTAACAAGTTTGTTTACATCATTTACAAACCTTAGATCTCTATTTGTAATAATTCCTACCAATTTATTTTTCTTTGTAACCGGAATTCCACTTATGGAATACTTATTCATTAGCTTAAGAGCATCACTAACTAATTTTTCCGGACCAATTGTAATAGGATCAACTATCATTCCACTTTCTGAACGCTTTACCTGATTAACATTATCTGCCTGTTCTTTAATACTCATATTTTTATGAATAAATCCAATCCCACCTTCTTGAGCAATTGCAATTGCTAATTTGCTTTCCGTAACAGTATCCATTGCCGCACTTATTAAAGGAATATTCAATTTTATCTTTTCTGTTAATTTCGTCTCTAATTCTGTTTCTGAAGGTAAAATTTTACTTCTTGCTGGAACTAATAATACATCATCAAATGTAAGTCCTTCTCCTATTATCTTATCTTTTTTCATTTCAATATTCCATTATTTATTACTTTTAAAATTATACACGATCGGATTTTAACTTTTCTGCTTCTATTTGATCTAACCAATCTTTTGTTATTCCAGTTGGATAATTTCCAGAAAAGCATGCATCACAGATTGGAAGATCAGAATACATTTCTTGCAAATCTTCTAATGATTGATAAATAACCGCATCGGCATTTATTGATTCTGCTATTTGGATACTATTTTTTTCTGCCGCTATCATTTCTTTTTTTACAGACATATCTATTCCATAAATACAGGGATATTTTATTGGTGGAGATGCCGAGATAAAATATACCTCTTTCGCTCCATATTTTTTTAATAAATTTACTAAATGTCGAGAAGTTGTTCCTCTAACAATGGAATCATCTACAACTGCTATTTTATGGTTTTTAATAATATCTTTGATAGGATTTAATTTTTGTTTCACAACACTTTCTCTTTTCTTTTGATTAGGTGTAATAAAACTTCTACCGACAAATCTATTTTTCGCCAATCCGCGTCGATAAGGAATACCAACTTCCTCAGCCAAACCAGAAGCAAAAAAATATGCAGAACTTGGAACATCAATAATTATTTCCGGCTTTAGCCCACTTTGTTTTAAATTTTTTGCTAACATTTTTCCCATTTTAACTCGCTCAGATGCTACTAAACGATTATGAAAAATAGAATCTTCACGAGCAAAATAAATATATTCAAAAACACAAAATGCCGGTTTTATTTGTTTTAATATACGAGAATGAACTTTATTATTATTATCAATAAACACCGCTTCACCAGCTTCTAGATCTCTTATCACTTCGTATTCAAGATGATCAAAAACACTTGTTTCGGAAGCAAAAGCATAAGTTACACCATTTTCAGTTTGTTTTTTTGCCATAATAAGTGGCCTGATTCCATAAGGATCCGTAAAAGCTAAAAAACCCTGATTAGCAATGATCGTCAAAACAGAATATGCACCTTTTACAGATCTTTGAACTGCTTCAACAGTATCAAAAATATTGTCAACAGAAATATTTTTCAAATCCTTTTTCTCTAAATTTGCAGCAAAAGTGTATAAAATCAATTCAACATCGTTTGAAGTATCAATTAATCTCTTGTGTTTTTCATTCAATTGTTTCCGAAGTGAATTGAAATTTATAACATTACCATTATGAACCATAGCTAAACCAAATGGATAATTTACAGCAAATGGCTGAGCATCAATTTCTTCCGTAGAACCAATTGTAGCATATCTAACATGCCCAAGCCCACAATTACCTTGTAACTTATTTAAATTTACATTATGAAATACAGAACTTACTTGACCGGCACCTTTTTTTATTTTAAAATTTCCATCAAAAGTAACTATACCTGCTGAATCCTGGCCACGATGTTGTAAGGCAGTTAATCCATGAATAATTTCTGAAGTAACATTTTGATTACTATTAATTCCGATAATTCCACACATATATTTCCTTGATCCTTTTTATGTTATAATTTTTATGATTTTTCATATTTTTATAATATTTTGTCAATAGTATTTGACCATATATTTACGGAATAAAATACATAATTAAAAGTATAAAAAAAATTAAAATAAAAATTATTAAATATTTTGATAAATATATATTTTTTTATATATTTCATTGAAAATAAAAAGGAGAAAAAATGAAAACAAAAAGTTTAATGTTAATGATCATGTTAATAGCTGTAGCATTTTTATTTACAGCTTGTGATTCACCTGAATTCACTTCTGCTAAAATGTATGTTCAACAAAAACAAATGGACAAAGCAGAAGAATTCTTCTTAAAAGCAATGAAATCCGAACCGGCAAATCCTGAAATACCTTTTTTATTAGCTAAAGAAGTTTATGGCCCTGCAGAAGATTACAAAAATGTAAATAAGTATTTTAATGAATCACTTAAAAGAGGTAACACATTTAAAGAAGATATTGAAAAATTAAACGAATATTATTGGGGTATGGCTTTTAATGAGGGTGTAAAATATTACAATCTCCTCGTTAACCAAGAATATGATGATAAAGATGCAACTATCAATGCTGCCCTTGAAAATTTTCAAATAGCTCAGATATTTAAACCAAAAGATCCAAAAGCTTATTTACAAGAGGCAACTATTGTTTTTTCATTTCAAGAAAATCAAGATAAAGCATTAGAAATTTTAAATAATGCTTTGGAAACAATTCCAGATAACATTGTTCTAATGACTAAAAAAGCTGCATTCTTAAATAATATTGGAGAAACAGATGAATCTTTAATAATATTTAAAAATATTTTTGAAAAAGACTCTGAGAATCTTATTGCCGGTCAATCTTATGCAGAAATTCTTTTCAAACAAGAAAAATATGAAGAATCTGTTAATGTCTATAAAAATCTACTTAAAAATTATCCAAGTAAAAAAAATCTATACTTTAATCTTGCACTCTCATATATTCGCCTTGGTAAATTAGAAGAAGCAAAAACACAATTTGAAAATGTTCTAGCTTTCGACCCAAACGATAAAGAGACAATATTAGTAGTTGGGGATACATATCTTAATCTTAAAGATTATATAACTGCCGAAGTTTATTATAGACAATTAATTGATATGGAACCAATGAATCCAAAATATTTGAAACGATTAGCTAATGCACTCAATGGACAGCAAAAATATGAAGAAGGTATGAAATATTTTAGACAAGCTAAGGCATTAGAACAATAATTAACAATTAATAATAGACGATCTTAATAAAAAAGCGAGGAAAATATTCCTTGCTTTTTTTATTTCTATTTCTTTCTCATTTCTATAACAATACCAAAATATTCCTATTTTTTTGACAACAATATTTAATTATACCTGTCTAACAACCAGAAACCAAAAAAGGAGAAAAAAATGAGAACAAGAAAAGGTAAAAAAATCAAATTATTCGCAACTCTAATTGTAACTGTAATGATAAGCGTATCAATACTAACTGCCAACTATGTAAAACCAGAAATCAATGATCACAAAGTTCTTACTGTAAATGTAGATACGAAAGAACAAACATTTGATGAGGCACTTTTAATCGGATTACAACTTTTAGACCAATCCGGCGAAACTATCGGTTATGGTAAAATAGTCATCGATTTTGAGGGAGAAAAATATACTGCTGTTGTTTCATTAAATGCCTTGAAAAATTATGATGAAAGAAAAACCCACTATGCTTTATTCATCAGAAATAATGTAAAATTTATCTAATCATTCATTTCCAATTAAATAAAAAGGCAACTTTGATAGTTGCCTTTTTTTATTTATGAGATAATTTCAAAAACCATTGAAATGGTTAAATGAATAAGACTCGTTGTTTATTCTATTTCTTGTAATAACAATTAGATAAATAAGATGGAATCCCATAATTTGGTTATTGAGATTACCGAAATGTTAATCGTGGTGAAACAATACATTTCAACAATTTACCACTTTAGTGTTTTTTTAATGGATTTACTTTATAGTAAAATATATTGAAAAAAAATTGTAAATAATGCAATTTTTTATTAACTTTATTATATAAATAAATATCTTCTTAAAAAATCTATTTTGAAAAATTTTAAATTGAATAAAGGAGTTAAAAATGCAAATAAAAGGTTTTAAAGGCATTCGTCCAAAAGCAGGACTCGAAGAAAAAATTGCTTCATTTCCTTATGATGTAGTTAATTCAAATGAAGCAGCACAATTAGTAAAAAAAAATAAGTACTCTTTCCTTCATGTAGTAAAATCAGAAATAGATCTTCCGAAAAATACCGATCATTACGACAAAATAGTATATGAAAAAGCTGCTGAGAATTTAAATAAAATGATAGATAATGGTTGGTTAATTCAAGATGATAAGGAATTTATGTATATTTATAAGCAAAAAATGGATGAACATGAACAATATGGTTTGGTAGCTGTTTCAAATGTAAACGATTATCTCAATAAAAAAATAAAAATTCACGAGCTAACACGCGAACTGAAGGAAAAAGACAGGATAAATCATGTGAAATATACAAATGCAAATACCGGACCTGTCTTTTTGACTTATCATGCAGACGAATCAATTGATAAAATCGTTACAGGTATTTCAAAAACAAAGCCTGAATATGATTTTACATCTGAAGATAACATTCAACATACATTTTGGAAAATTGATGATGACGATATCACAAATCAATTAGTTAAATTATTCGCAAAAATGAATTATACTTATGTTGCTGACGGACATCATCGAACGAAATCGGCAGCATTGGTAAGTAAATTACTTGCAGAAGAAAATGAGAATCATACCGGCAATGAAGAATATAATTGGTTTTTAACTGTGCTATTTCCACACAATCAATTGAAAATATTGGATTATAATCGCGTTATTAAAGATTTAAATGGTCTTTCAGAAACAAACTTCATTGATTCAATAAAAAGAAATTTTAATATTAGCGATCCGATTTCAATTGAAGAGGCAAAACCAAGCTCATCTTATACTTTCGGAATGTATTTAAATGGAAAATGGTATAAATTGACAGCAAAGCCTAATTCTTTTGATAAAAACGATGTCATTAATAATTTGGATATTTCAATTTTGTCTGATAATTTGTTGTCACCAATACTAAATATCGGCGATCCACGAAAAGATGAAAGAATCGATTTTGTGGGCGGAATTAGAGGTTTGGAAGGATTAGAGGAAAGAGTTAATTCCGGTGAAATGAAAGTTGCCTTTGCCCTTTACCCTACTTCAATCGAACAGTTAATGTCAATTGCAGATGCAAAAAAATTAATGCCACCAAAATCAACTTGGTTTGAACCAAAATTGAGAAGTGGCTTGATCATTCATAGTTTAAAATAATTTATTTAATTTTTGAATTTTTTTCACCAAACAAATCATATTCCATAAAATCATTTATTTTAATATTATAGAATTCACCTTCATTCAATTCTTTTTCAATTATAACATTATTATCAATTTCTGGTGAATCCATATATGTTCTACCATAAGCAACTTTTGAATTCTTATCATATTCATCAATTAAAACCGTTTGTGTTGACCCAACTAATTTTTTATTAAATTCCAATGATATTTTCTGCTGCAATTCCATAATTTTATTATATCTTTCTTCTTTGACTTTTTCTGGAATATTATCGTCATATTTTTCTGCAAAAGTATCTTGTTCTTCGCTATATTTAAAAACACCTAATCGTTCAAATTTAACTTCCTTGATAAAATCATATAACTCTAAAAACTGTCCTTCTGTTTCTCCAGGAAATCCTACCATAAATGTTGTTCGTAAAATAAGTTTAGAAATTTTATTTCTCATTTCTCTTATCAATTTTGTAAATGTTTCTCTATTTCCTTGACGATTCATCTTTCGTAAAATCTCTTCATTCACATGTTGAAAAGGAATATCAAGATAAGGAATAATTCGTTTGGCTTTTGAAATCAAATCAATGATCCTTTCATCAAAATGATCGGGATGTGCATAATGAAGTCGTATCCATTTTACTTTTGAGATTCTATCTAACTCTTTTAACACATCAAATAATCCCACATTGTCCTTTAAGTCATAACCGTAAGTAGTGGTATCTTGGGCAATTACTATCAACTCTTTAATGTGCTTTTTCCCGACCAAATAATTTGCTTCTTCAATAATTTCATCAAGCGGACGACTGACTTGTTTTCCTCGCATTATTGGAATTGAACAGAAAGAACACTTATTACTACAACCTTCGGATATTTTCAAAAACGCATAATGTGGTTTTGTCATCAAACTTCTGTTATAAATCGAATCGTATTTTTGTCTGTTTGAAGATAAATATTTTATTACTTCAGACATTTTATTAGCGCCAAAATATTTATCAACTTCAGGTATTTCCTTTCTCAATTCATCTTCAAATCTTTCGGATAGACAACCCATCACAATCAATTTTTCCAATTTATTTTCCTGCTTCATTTTAGCAATTTCCAAAATCGTATCAATGGATTCTTTCCTTGCCGACAAAATAAATCCACAAGTATTAATAATAACTGTTTCAGCTTTTTCTACATCATTGACATATTGAAAATTGTTACCTATCAATCCGCCTTTTACAATTTCACTATCAACTAAATTCTTCGAACATCCTAAATTGATTATATTTATTTTTTTCATATTTTTAATATTTTACCACAAAGTATATTATATTTTGATAATGTCTTCTGCATGTTTATTGAAAACTATTTTAGCAATTCCATTCTCTATCATATTTATTCTTTAATTATTTCTGTAATTTTTCTGTTTTCCTTCCGCTCCTTGTAGTTTTTCTTTGTTTGCATTGTGGTTAATTCTTATACTCAATTCCCAAAAAGTGATTCAATATAATATTTTGAAGAAAACGGAAGCAGATCATCAATGCCTTCACCAAGTCCAATAAATTTTACTGGAATATCTAATTCATCTTTTATTGCTATTAAAATTCCTCCCTTAGCAGTACCATCTAATTTTGTCATAATCAAACCCGTGATTGGAATACTATTCATAAATTCTTTTGCTTGAATCAAACTATTTTGTCCGATAGTCCCATCAATAACAAGTAGGGATTCGTGAGGAGCATCTGGAATTACCTTTTTGATCACTCGTTCAATTTTTGTCAATTCTTCCATAAGATGTTTTTTGTTATGTAAACGCCCAGCCGTATCAACAATAATCACATCCGATTTCCTTGAAACGCCGGCACTTATTCCATCGAAAATAATTCCTGAAGGATTATTTGCTTCTAAATTTTTAATAATGTCGACTTTCGATCTTTTTGCCCATTCATCTAATTGTTCAACAGCTGCAGCTCGATATGTATCACCGGCAACTATCAATACTTTTTTACCTTTTTGAGAATAATAATTTGCTAATTTGCCAATTGAAGTCGTCTTACCAGAACCATTTACACCGGTTACAAGAATTACGAATGGCTTATTATTTTCAACATCAACTTTCAAATCATCTTCTTTAAATAATTCACTAAATTTATCATAAAAAATCGTTTTAATGTCTTTAAAATCATTTATTGTATTCTTTTTTGATTCTATTTTAATATCATCTAATAATTTTTCTGTAATATTGGCTCCAATATCAGATTGATATAAAAATGCTTCGACTTCGTCTAAAAGCTCATTGTCAATTTCTAAATTATCTCCAAAAAGTGAAAACAGATCTTTTTTAAATTTATCACGTGTTTTTTTCAATCCTGAGTAAAATTTATTTTCTACATTATGACTTTTTTTATTTGTTCCATCGGTTTTTTTTCTTTCAATCACTGGTTGATAAGGAGATTTCCTTATTAAATTTATCATCTCTATAAAATAAAACACCCAACTAATGACCATTAAGCCGGCAGAAATATATAACAAATAAATATGATATGGATATGTAAACGGATATACTGAATTGTAGATCCAAGCAAATCCCATGATTGTGCTTACAAAAATAAATATCTTACCATAAATATTTGCGCCTTTTACAACACTTCGTGAATTATGCAAAGTCATTGCCAAAATAATAATCGAGAAATCCCTGACCGCCAAAAGCACAACAAACCAAATTGGGAAATCCATTTTGGCTACCATAATCATCAGTACACCAAATCCCACCAATTTATCAGCCAGCGGATCCAATAATTTTCCATAAGTCGTTACAGATTTTGCATATCGGGCAGCATACCCATCAAGCCAATCGGTTATCACTGCAATACCCAGTAATATTACCGCCACTTTAATATTCTCTATATAAAAATAATATACAATCGGCAAAGTTAAGAATGCTCTAATTAAACTTATAACATTTGCTAATGTAAAGAAAATATGTGATTCAACCTTTTTGGGATCAAACTTTTCTTTTATTATATCTTTTCTCTCTTTAATACTTTGTTTCGTTATTTTTTTTACCATTTTTTTAATTCCCTTTCAATTTCATTTTATATTTTTCATAGAACGAAAAATAACTCATTATTTTATCTTTTTCAATGATTTCTTTAATACAAAACTCATCTTTAATCTGTAATTCATCAATCCATAAAATATACTCGCTTGTTTTTATAATATCTAAAAAATTATGTGAAATAATAAAAATTTTTGACCGCTTTTTAATTTCATTAACTATAGAATAAAAAATATTTAAATAATGATTATTGAGTGCTGTAGTCGGTTCATCGTAAACAACGATCTTAGAAACAATCGCAGAAGTTAACGCAATTGCAATTCTTTGTGCCTCACCTACCGAAAAATCAATTAATCGCCTATTATATTTATTATTTATATTCAATTCTAATTTTTCAATATACTTTAGGAATAATACTTTATCAAAATGTTTCCCAATTTCGTAACTTTTATTTTCATATAAATTTATTATCGTTCTAAGTGTGTTGCCAATAAATAACCTACTCAGATCCTGTGATAAATAAGCGGAGAAATCATAACTATCAAAAGCTCCGACATTTTGTAATTCATAATCTACCAATAATTTTATCAATGTACTTTTTCCGCTGCCGATTTTTCCAATAATCCCTATACAAGAATATGCAGAAATATCAATGATCTTTTCATTTTTGAATATTTTTTGTGAATTTATTTCGTATTTGAATGGTAATATTTTCATTTAATTATTTTCTTATC
>Ga0307992_1001665_pt1 | contig 13060 bp, 9 predicted proteins | sample EllFjometagen133_FD_203162 | JGI IMG/M metagenome (GOLD analysis project Ga0307992, IMG submission 203162) | Marine microbial communities from Ellis Fjord, Antarctic Ocean - #133 | ecosystem: Environmental > Aquatic > Marine > Unclassified | place: Southern Ocean | collected 2014-10-08
TGTTTATATGAGAGACAAAACCAGAGAGCATTTAATGGTAATTTATCTCAATGCCAGAAATGAGATGATTTTTAAAAAGCCAATGTTTGTTGGTACACTTAATGCTAATTTAGTTCATCCGCGCGAGATTTTTGCCGAAGCTCTGAAACAAAACGCCGCTTCGATTATTTTAGTTCACAATCATCCATCAGGCGATTCTGAGCCCTCAGAAGATGATATTAAAGTTACTAAAAGGATCATTGAAGCGGGCAAGATAATGGGGATAGAGGTTTTAGATCATGTTATTATTACTAAATCTAAAGCGTTCAGCTTTAAAGAGAATAAATTAATATAAAAAATTATGGCAATTTTTGACGAATTAAAATCTATAGGAAAAATTTTACAAGAAGCTGGTAAAATTGAGCAATATAAGCAAATTTTAGAAGCACAAGAAAAACTTTTAGAGATGCAAAAGAAAATAAATGATTTAGGAGAAGAAAATAAAAAATTAAAAGAGCAATTGAAAATTAAAGAGAATTTAGTTTATGAAAACAACGTTTACTGGTCTAAGAGAGACGGTGAAGATAAAGATGGACCATTTTGTTCTCGATGTTGGGATAAAAACAAAGATTTAATAAGAATGCATCCTTGTGGTAACCCCGCTTATAGTGAATGTCCCGAGTGCGAAAATAGTGTTCAAGTCGGGACAGACAATCATTCTAATCGTACACCAGAAGAAGAATTTGATCCGTATTCTATTATATGAATATATGAATAAAAAATTAAAAAATTATCAAAATTGGTCCAAAAAGGATTTAATAAAAGAGATTGAGCAACTGGCAAAACGCAAGAAGTATGGTTTAGTTTGGGAAGAAAAAGAAGAGAAGGTTGTTGAGCAGTGTAAAAAGGAATTGCCTATTTTAAAGGAGGTTAAAAATAAAGAAATACTAGTCGATAAGAATAAGCCAATTAATCTATTAATTGAAGGTGACAATTATCACTCACTTTCAGTTTTAAATTATACTCACGCAAAAAAAGTTGATGTCATTTATATTGATCCACCGTATAATACAGGTAATAAAGATTTTATTTTTAATGACCGTTATGTTGACAAAGAAGACTCTTACCTCCATTCAAAATGGCTCTCTTTTATGGAGAAAAGATTAAAACTAGCAAAAAGTTTATTAAAAGATACAGGTGTGATTTTTATTTCGATTGATGATAATGAAAAATCACAACTTAAGCTTCTTTGCGATCATATTTTTAGGGAAACTAATTTTATTGATGAAATAACAGAAAGAACATCTTCAATAAATGCTTTTAAAATATACGGGAATAAACCAGTAAGAATAAAGGATTATTTGTTAATTTACGCCCGGAACAAAAATAAGTATATTTATAATAGAATTTATACCGAAAAGAAGGGAAAATGGGATAGTCATTTCAATATATTTTATAATAGGAATAATAATAAAATAATAAGCTTGCAATCTATTCTTCGTAAACATGGATTGTTGGGGAAGAAAGAAAAACTCAATTCCCTTGAGATAGAAGACCAAAAATTTAAGAAATTTTATTTAAAATATCAGGATAATATTTGTCAAACCGGTGCTTACAAGGATTCTCCCGAAAAAAGAGTGTCGCTTAAAAAAGGAGGAGAGGTAATTGTTTTTAATTCTAAGACTGGAAAAAAAATATATTTATACAATGGAAGAATGCTTTCTTTCCTATCTTCTTCTATAAATTTAATTAATAGGGGAGAATCTCAAGGGATTGTTTTAGCACTTTCTAATATTTGGGATGACATAAATTACAATAATATTCAAAACGAATCACCCATAGTTATGCCAAATGGACAAAAACCAATAAAATTAATTGAAAGAATAATAAAAATATATCCCAAAGAAAAAGATTTGATTGTTTTAGATTTTTTTGCAGGGTCTGGCACAACTGGACATGCTATTTTAAATTTAAACAAAAAAGATGGTGGTAATAGAAGATTTATTCTGTGTACCAACGATGATGAGAAAATATGTTCTAAAATTTGTTATCCAAGAATAAAAAAGGTAATAAATGGCTTTAAACAAAAAAAAGGACTTGATGGTAATCTAAAATATTTCAAAACTGCTTTTGTTGATGCAGGGCCGACAGATAAAAATAAAAAGAGATTAACCGAGCAAGTGACAGAAATGCTTTGTATTAAAGAAGGAACTTTTGAATCGGTAGTGGAGAGTAGTGAGTTTAAAATTTTCAAAAATCAAGACCATTATGCTGGAATAATTTTTGACCAGTTAGCGATTAAAAAATTTAAAAACAAAATCAAGGATATAAAAAGTAAAGTCAGTGTTTATGTTTTTTCACTCGGTGATGATTCATTTGAAGATGAATTTGAAGACATAAAACAAAAAGTAAAATTATCACCTATTCCTGATGCAATTTTAAAAGTGTATAGAAGAATTTTTAAATAAAATTATACTATGAAAAATAATCAAACGAATCAGAAACTTTTAGTTGAAATTAAACGGTTAAAAAAGGAATTGAAGAAAAAGAAAAAATATGGTTTAGTCTGGGAAGACAAATCAGAAGATGTTGTCGAAATGTGTAAAGAAAACTTGCCGGTGTTAAAAGAAGTCAAAAGCAAAGAAATTATCACGGATAAAAATAAGCCTGTAAATTTACTTATTAAGGGAGATAATTATCACACACTTTCGATATTAAATTATACTCATGCCAAAAAAATTGATGTTATTTATATTGATCCTCCATACAATACGGGTGCAAAGAATTGGAAATATAACAATAATTATGTAATAAAAGACGATGCGTTTAGACATAGTAAGTGGTTGAGTATGATGGAGAAGCGCTTATATTTAGCAAAAAATACACTTAAGGAGGATGGTTGTTTAATCTGCGCCATAGATGAAAATGAACACGCCAACCTTGTTTTATTACTGGAGCAGGTTTTTCCTAGGTATAATATAGATTCCATTACTATTGTTCATAATCCACGAGGGATTCAAGGGAAAAACTTTTCATATAATCATGAATATGCGGTATTCGTTTATCCAAATTTAAAAGAAAAATATATAAGCAATGCTAAACGGGAATCGACACTAGTAAGAAATTTTAGGGTAGACGGTAGTAATTCACCAAGAAATACTGCGAAGACTTGTTTTTATCCTTTTATAATTAAAGAAGGGAAAATTATTGGAGTTGGCGAAGTAGCACCAAAGAGCTTTCACCCCAAAAAACAGACAATTGAAGTCAAAAAAGGTGTTTTTGAGGTTTGGCCGATTGATATTAAGGGGATAGAAAGGAAATGGTCTTATTCCGTAAATACAGTGAGAGAAATTTTAGATCAATTAAATACTAAAAAACGTTCTAATAGATTTGAGATCTATAGATCCAAAGATGAAGCTCCTTATCGTACAGTGTGGATTAATTCTAAGTACGATGCAAATGAATATGGTTCGAAATTGGTAAATAGTATTACTGGGGTTCAGTTTCCTTTTCCAAAATCTCTTTACACTGTGAAAGAATGTTTAACGGCTGTTGCTAAAAATAAAAAAAATGCTACTATTCTTGATTTTTTCGCTGGCAGTGGAACAACTGGTCAAGCTGTGTTAGAAATGAATATTGACGATAATGGGAAAAGAAAATTTATAATATGCACTAACAATGAAGGGAATATTTGTACTGAAGTATGTTATCCGCGAATAAAAAGTGTAATAAAAGGATATAAAAAGCAGAGCAACGGGGAAAAAATAAAAGGATTAGGCGGAAATCTTAAATATTTTAAAACTGATTTTGTTAGTTATAAAGAACCAACTGATAGAAATAAAATCAGATTAACTGAAGAAGCCATAGAAATGCTTTGCGTTAAAGAGGGAACCTTTGAAGAAGTTAAAAATAGGGCTGGTTTTAAGATTTTTAAAAATTCCGAACATTACACAGGAATCATCTTTGATCAGTTAGTAATTAAAAGATTCAAAAAAGAGATTAAAAACATTAAAGGAAAATTTAGCGTTTATATTTTTTCACTTGGCGATGATTCCTTTGAAGATGAGTTTGAAGACATAAAACAAAAAGTAAAATTATCACCTATTCCTGATGCGATTTTAAAAGTGTATAGAAGAATTTTTAAATAAATATATGCAACTAAAAATATATCAAGAAGACGCAATTAGTGATTTATTGGATAAAGCCAAAAAGCTTTTGAGTGCTGGTGATGGTAAAGAATTGGTTTTTAAAGCGCCGACCGGTTCGGGTAAAACAATAATGATGGCGGAGTTTTTGAAGCAGTTGGTTGATGATAAGGAAGTTAAACAACCATTTAGTTTCATTTGGGCGGCACCGAAAAAATTACATATTCAGAGCAAAGAAAAATTAAATAATTACTATGAAAAAAGCAGAACTTTGGAATGCTCATATTTTGAAGATTTGAATGATAGAAAAATAGAGGAAAATGAAATTTTGTTTTTCAATTGGTCCAGCGTGAACAAGAAAGGAACTAATACAATTGTTAAAGAAAATGAACAGGAATTTTATCTTTCAAAAGTTTTGGAAAGAACGCGAGAAGAAGGCAGAACAATTGTTTTAATTATTGATGAAGTTCATTATTCGGCTGGACAGATGGATAAAAAAGAAACGTCGGCTGCGCTTCAACTTCGCAAAGACATAGACCCAAGTCTGACAATTGAAGTCTCGGCAACACCTATTCTTGAAGGAGATTATGATGTAAAAATTCTTACAGATGATGTTAAAAAAGAGGCGATGATCAAGAAGTCGCTGGTTTTGAACGAAGATTTTATAAATGTTTTCAAAGCAGGCAAAATCAAAACGGAATTGGGCGAAAAAAAGTTTGAAAAAGATAGCGAGAAAACGGTTATCAGCGAAGCCTTGAAAAAAAGAGCGGAACTAATCAAGAGTTATAAAAAAGAAGGCAGTAATGTAAATCCATTAGTGTTAATTCAATTACCCGACAGAAAAGGACAGAGAGAAGACGAGCTAAAAGATAAAGTAATCAAAATTTTAAAAGACGATTTTAATATTTCCACAGAAAAAGAAAACAATAAACTAGCCATTTGGCTTTCCGGTGAGCATGTAAACAAGGAAGATGTAGAAAAAAATGATAGCGAGGTAGAAGTTTTGCTTTTCAAACAAGCAATTGCTTTGGGCTGGGATTGTCCGAGGGCGCAAGTAATGGCGTTGTTTAGAGAATGGCACAGTCCGATTTTTACTATTCAAACAGTAGGAAGAATTATGAGAATGCCGGAACCGGACCGAGGGAAATATTATGGTGAGGAGATTTTGAATTATGGCTATATCTATACGAATATAAATAATGTTGTAATTAATAAAGATGTCGCGATTGGATATGTTTCGTTTCTAACGAGTAAAAGAATAGATAAATACGAACCGGTTAATTTAGTTTCATTTTATTCAAAAAGACATCGTGAAAAAACAAGATTATCCCCGCGATTTATTGAAATATTTTTGGCTCAAGCAAAAACGGATAGTTTGAAAAGCAAAATAGATAAAACGGCAAAAAAGGTAGATATTAAGATTATTTCTGATTATAAAGCCAGCGATATTGATACATTAGCCGGATCAAAAATTGTGGGAGACAAATCAATTGTCGTGAGTGACGCAGACTTACAAAAACTATTTGATTATTTTGTAAGAAATAATTTGTCTCCTTTTTATCCAGAGGATATATCTGTCAACAGAGTAAAAGAGTCCATCTATAAATTTTTTGAAAAAGAATTGAAAATGGATTATTCCGAAAAATGGGAGGAAATTGTGCAAAGAACCTTGAGTAAAAAAAACATACAACATTTTGTAAATGTTTTAGATAAAGCAAAAATTGAATATAAAAAAGAAACTGAAACAAGAGAGGGAAAGCTTGTTAAGTTAGAAAATTGGAATGTCCCTGAAGTTTTATCTTTTGGCAGTGATTATATCGGAGAAGTAAAAAATAAATCAGTAATGAAACCGTTTTGTGGCAGTGAAAAATGGAAGTCAGAGATGGCTTTTATTGATTTTTTGGAAATATCAGAAAATATTGAATGGTGGTTTAAAAATGGCGACAGGGACGCAATCTTTTTTGCTATCCCGTACGATGAAGACAAGATCCCATTTTATGTTGATTTTATTGTAAAATTTAAAGACGGAAAAATTGGATTATTTGATCCGCACGGGACTCAATTTTCTGATTTTGGACCCAAATCTGATGGGCTACAAAAATATATTAAAGATGGGAATAAAAAAGGTAAAAATTTATTTGGTGGTTTAGTTGCTAACACTGACGAACGAACTTACAAAGGTCGTTGGGTTTATTTTACCGAAAGTAGTGCCAAATTTAAAAAAGGTGAATTTGGCAATTGGAGTGATTTGGAATTGTAGTTATTATTAAAATAAGGTGACGAGCCAGTTTCATTGGCACGGAATCTGACGGCAATAAAAAAAGATATAATATATAATAATAAACTAAAAACTACTTATGTCTAAAGTAGTAAAAATTAGGAATTTATCTCGGTGACTCTTTTGATTTGCGGGGATTTTTTATTTTTTAAAACCTGAAAAAGGTACCTGATATCCTTTTTTATTTAATAATTAAGTCTATTTATAAATTTTTAATAATAAATAATTTTAATCATTATGAATAACGAAATAAATTTTATCCAACCAGAAAAAGTAAGTTTGGTTAATCACCCTTTATTAACCGAAAAATGGATACAAGGTATTATCGCTGAAAATCCTTCAGTTTTGGGCTTAGGAGATTTAATATTGAAAGATAAAGAGAGGATTCATCGAAGGGCGGGAAGGTTAGATTTATTATTACAAGATCAAGATTCGGAGAGAAGGTATGAAGTAGAGATTCAACTTGGAAAAGTAGACGAGAGTCATATCATCCGAACCATCGAATATTGGGATATCGAAAAAAAGAGGTATCCTCAATATGAACACTGCGCTGTTATTATTGCCGAAGACATAACAAATAGATTTTTAAATGTAATAAATCTTTTTAACGGGTCAATTCCATTAATTGCAATAAAAATGGAAGCTTATAAAAATGGGAATGATTACTGGCTTACTTTTACTACCGTTTTAAATGAGGCAAGTCTTGGATTAGTTGAAGAGGATGAAATCAAAGAAACTACAGATAGGAATTATTGGGAGAAACGAGGTACGTCTCAAACAGTAGCTTCAGCAGATAAATTGGTGGCGATGATTAACGAATTTACGAATGGCTATGAGTTGAAATATAATAAATTTTATATTGGACTCGCCAAAAATGGCCAACCAGATAATTTTGTGATTCTTAGACCAAAAAAATCCTATATTACAGTAGAGATAAGATTAGAACAGACTGCAGAAATAGATAAACTCATCGAAGATGCCAATTTAGACTTTTTGGAATATGAGAACAAATGGCATAGATATAGAATTAAAATTTCAGACGAAGATTTAATAAAAAATAAAGAGCTAATTATAAATTTATTTAAAATGGCTTTTGATAAGGCTGTTAAATAATAAGAGTAAATATCCATATTTATATGAAAAATCAGAAAATAAGCAGAGATATTCATATAAAAATTTTAAAATATTATCCGTGAAATTTATATTTTAAAAACAAGACTATAAATAATTAAGATATGAGCAACAGAGAAATTTTAATAGAAGCGATAAAATCGAAAAAGATGGTTGATTTTTCCTATGAATACAAACCTATTAGTCGTGCTGCGCCACATGCTATTTATATAAGTTCTAAAGGCAATGAAAATTTAGACGCATTTCAGTATGGTGGATTTAGTAAAAGTGGGAATTTACCTGCTTGGAGGAATTTTAGCTTATTAAAGATTATGAATTTAAAGATGTTAAATAAAAAGTTTAAAATTGCGGATGGCTATAGAAGTAATTCGTCAAAATATAATAAATATATTTATAAAATATAAAATATGAAAATAACTGCTTCAAAACTTTATGATTATACCCAATGTCCTCATAGAGTATGGCGTGATATTTATGGTCCTCAAGAAGAAAAAATAAAAGAGATAAATCCTTTTATACAACTAATTTGGGATAGGGGTATTCTTTTTGAAAAAGAAGTCGTTTCTAAAATAGGAGATTATTTAGATTTATCAAAAGGCAATTTGAACGAAAGGTTTAAAAAAACAATTGAAGCGATGAAAAATAAAACACCCTTAATTTATCAGGGTGTTTTAATTAAAGATGATATAGTCGGTATACCCGATCTTCTAATACTTATGTCAGATGGGAAATATACACCTATTGATATTAAATCAGGCATGGGTAGAGAGGGGGTTGATGAAAGTTCTGGTAAGGAGGGAAATTTAAAAAAACATTATGCCATCCAGCTCGCACTATATGTTGATGCACTAATTAGATTGGGGTTTAGTGATAATAAAAAAGGGATAATTTATGACATAAAAGGAGAAAAAGTTTTATATGACCTGAATTTAACGATAGGCAAAACAGGTAATATTTCATATTGGGATTTATATGAAAATACTAAAAATGAGGTAGCAAATTTATTAGCTGATAAAAATGGCAATAAACCAGCGATGGCAGGCATTTGTAAATTATGTCCATGGTATAATAGCTGTAAGAAATGGGTAGAAAAAAATGATGATCTTACTGGTTTATTTTATGTAGGTAGGAGTAAAAGAGATGTTTTAAATGAAGATCTAGGTATTTTAAAAATTGATGAGATTCTTTCCGTTGATTTAGATGAATTAGTAGAGAAAAAAAAGAAAGATAAATCTTTTTTAAAAGGTTTGGGTCAAAAAACTTTAGAGAAAATAATTTCTCGAGCTAATATATTCAAAAATGTAAAACAGCCGATAGTATATAATAAAATAGATTTACCAAAAGTATCTTATGAATTGTTTTTTGACATCGAAGACGATCCAACTCAGGAGTTTGTTTATCTCCATGGTGTTTATGAGAGAAGTCATAAAGGAGAAAGATTTTTAGATTTTACTGCTAAGAGTGTAACGTCAGATGCTGAAAGGTCTGCTTGGACGAAATTTTGGGAATATATTAATTCTCTACCCCAAGATGATTTCGCAGTTTATTATTATTCACCACATGAAAAAAGTACCTATAAAAAAATGCAGAAGAAATATCCAGATATAGTTTCAGAAGATAATGTTGAAAAATTTTTTGAAAATCCGAATGTAATTGATTTATATCAAATTGTGTTAAAGAACACTGATTGGCCAGTTGGAAGCTACTCTCTTAAAACGTTAGCTCAATATTGTGGTTTCTCTTGGAGGGATAAAACTCCATCGGGGGCATTATCAATCCAATGGTTTAACAAATACATAGAAAAAAAAGATGAAAAAATATTAGAAAGAATCCTTTTATATAATGAAGATGACTGTAAGGCAACGATGATTTTAAAAGATAAAATACAAAATTTATCTCAGTCTAAATTTTTATGAGTATTTTAAATAAATTTTTTGATAGAAATGATAGTTTAATAAAAGTAAGACACAATTAAAGTAAAGTCTATAGAACATAAAGCATATGGTAATACTAAATAAACCAGCAAAATATACGATTCAGAATTTTAGAGAGCTAGAATCAATATCTTTATTAGAGAATATTTTAGCATCTCACCAATTAGTAATGCCAAAAATTGATAAAATGGATAAATGGCCAAATATAGATGGTTATTTATATATAACAGATGGTAATGGTTATGAAAAAGGAGAATTAAAAGTTCAAGTGAAAACTATAGGTAATAAAGGAGTAAAAGGTAAAATATTTTGTAAAATTGGGCAAAAATATCTGAATTATTGTTCTGATATACACGAGTTAGTAAATTTAATTATTGGTGTTGATACAGAAAATAAAGAAGCTTACTGGCTAAAAATTACCCCTGAAAACACAAAAAAAATAAAGGATAAGAAGGTTTTTTTCCCAAAAATAAACGTAATAAATTATAACAACAATTCATATTATAAGCTATGGCGAGATATTTGTAAAAGAAGGCGAGATTTATTAAGGATTGCATATGATGAGAATATAAAAACAAAAACAGTTAAGGATATGCCAAGCATTTCGCCGGATAAAATAGCAAAAAAGATATTATTATCTAAACCTAAAGCTAAAGAAATTAATGCAATTCAGAAATTCTTTAATAATCCTTATACCAAGAAACGGTATTATTATAATTTAATTTATTTATTGTCTCCTTATTATAAATATAATAAAAAAGTGAACAAATTATTAAATCTCACGGAAAAGAAAGAAGATGTTTTTATAGAAAAGTTTAAGCAAGATGGTTTAATTAGCGTAACGGGAAATTTAATAATTATAAAAGATAAAGATAGAGCAAAAAAATATTCAAATGAAATGATGAATAAATTAATTAAGTCGAATATAAGATTAGAGGATTTATTAAGCTATTTTTAAAATAAAATTATGAATAAAAATATTTTAAAAAAATTAATGGAATTAGATAACCCAGAAGTAGATTTACAGCTTAGAAAAATTGCTAATCAAATTCAAAGCAAAATTTTAGAGAGTAAAAACAACGATAAAATATTTAAAGAACTAGAATTGTTGGAAGAATTTGTTTATAAAGTGCCAGAACAGACAATAAAAATTGTTAACGATATTTTGAAAAACAAAAAAAGGAATAAATCTAAAATTTATAAAATACAAGACATAAAATATACAGGAAAAGGTTATGAAGATTTAGTTTCAAAGTGTATAGAATTATTAAATAAAATTTGTTATTTGAAAGTAGAAGAAGTTTTTCAAATATTAGAGTTTTTATGTTTAACTAATAACAAAAAAATCAAAAGTGAATCCATTGAGACTCTAAATAAATTAGCGAGATATGATTTTTATGCATTGAAAAATATTGGTTACTCTGTACAAAGAAAAATTTTAGATATTATTCTAAAATGGTCCGAAAAAAAACAAATAAAAAATATAGAAATTATTAAGATTACAACAAAAGAATTTTTAAAACCATCTTTTGAAGGTGTTTCAATGAAAGATTACAAAACGATAGTTTTTAAATCGGGAGTATTACAGCCGACAAATTTTTTAAAGAAGATTAGGCGAGATACGATAAATTTACTTTTTTGTTTGTATAAACAAGTTAAAGACATAAAAATTAAGATAAATTTACTTGAGATCTTATACGAAGCCTCAAGTCTTCCTCATACAGCTAATTATGGTGATGATATAGCAAAGATGATAGTAGGCGATATATCTTATTTATTAGATATTTATCAAAAAATAGTTTTAAATAAAGAAAATAAAATTATTGTCGATTTGCCCATAGTCCAGGAAATAGAAAGACAATTGGTCTGGTTTAACAAAAATTATAAAGATAAATTACCAAATATATCTATATTCTTAAATAATCTTAGGGGAGACGAAATGTATGATTTATATAGAACAATGGTTGGAGATACACTAAGATTGGATAGAATAGAAAAAGAAGAATGGGGCAAGGCAGAGGAAAAAATAAAAGAAAAAATAGGTTCAGAATTTAAAAAAATAAAAAAAGAAAATCTCGAAGAGTGGAACATTAAATTAAATTTAATAGCTAAATATAAGGATTTGGTAGACGAATGGAAATTTTCAAGATTTAAAGGTTTTTTGAGAAGGATTGCCAGAGAAAAATTCGAGTTATCAAAAGTAATATTAGAAGATTCTTTTAAAAAAAATAAACCGTTAAAAGTTTTTACTGGATGTTTTTTGTTTGGTTTTATAGAAAATCGTAATTTATCGATATGGGATAGTTACGTTGAAAAAATAGTTAAAGAGAAAAATATTAATTTAGTAAAAGATATCCTGAATTCATTTTTTTATGTTGATAAGTCAGAAAAAATCAGAAAAAAAGATGTTAGTCTTTTATCACAGATTATTAAAAAAGAAAAACAGTTTGATTTTTTGAAAAGAATTCAAAAAAATAAATTGCTAAATTTAAATTATTTTTTAATACGGGTTCTCGTTGAATTATATAATAAAAGCGATAAGAAAAAGATTGAATCATTAATTATAACCTTAATCAAAGAGGCTAAAGAGGAACAACACCTATTTATGTTTTTAAGAGAATTAGGTTTTCCGGCGTACAAGAATGAAATTGATTTATTTAAATGGGATAAAAAAAATATAGAATTGATATTGAATAAATTAGTTGAAGTAAAAGACTTGAGCTACGAGAATCAACTTTTATTATTAGCTATTGCCAGAAATCATTTTCTTTTAGCTATGAATGTCTTTTTTGAAAGAATTAAAATACGGGAAAAAATGATGGAAAAAGGGAATAAATGGATTCCGTCTATTGAGTATGATGCAATTCCTTATTATTTTAACGATAAATTAATTGAATATATAAATCAAAAAACGGAATCCATTAAAATAATCGAAGGTTGGATGAAAAAGATGACGCCAAAAAGCTCTATATATAATATAGAATTAGCACAATTTTTTCAAAAAATAGGTGGTATTGTTTATGACAAGGTTCTTTCAAAAATCATTAGAAATGGGAAGGCTAGTGGCTTAAAGACAGCCGTAAGATTAATGTGGGGAATTAATACTCCTGATATTAAACTTTGCCTTGAGATTGTTAAAAAAACGGGTGATAAAGATATATGGAAAACGGTTGGTGGATTAATTTTTAGTACGGGAGTTGTCCACGGTGAATACGGGTTATCTGATGCTTATAAAAGTACAGCAGAACGAATCAAGGTATATAAAACAAAAGGGACTCAAGAAGAAATAAAAAGAGTTGAAAAATTTAAAATAAAAATAATTAAAAGTTTACAAGAAGCTGCGAAAAGAGAGGAGCAAAGCGCAGATGAAGAAATTCAACTAGAAAAATTGAAATTTAGAGGTTAAAATTTTTGTAAAACCGTTTAATCTCCAATAATTTTTTTTTCATCATTCCCATATATTCTCGATCTTCAAGGATTATAATAAGATTTGGAGAGGGGAGCCAACCTAGTGCGCGGTTCGAGAGACCGATGTGCTCCAGAACATACATAATCATAATAAAGTGAAATTTTATGAAAAAAAGTATAATTAT
>Ga0307992_1001666_pt1 | contig 13058 bp, 26 predicted proteins | sample EllFjometagen133_FD_203162 | JGI IMG/M metagenome (GOLD analysis project Ga0307992, IMG submission 203162) | Marine microbial communities from Ellis Fjord, Antarctic Ocean - #133 | ecosystem: Environmental > Aquatic > Marine > Unclassified | place: Southern Ocean | collected 2014-10-08
ATTTGCAAGTTGAATTATTTTAAAAACAGAAGGAACAATATTACTAATTAATCTATGATTTAAATTCATTGCTTTATATATAATTTTATTATCATTTTCTGATATACTAGAATATATAACTCCAAATCCTTTATATAATCCAAATTCATTTAAAAGATAATCGAAATGATTTTTTAAAATAGTCGGAGGAAAAATAACTTGATCAATAATTGTATCATTAAAATCTGCTCCTATTCCTGCATCAATTTGTAATATATTTTTTTCCATATCAACACCTGAATCATCAAATGCTTTATTTAAAAGATGTTGAAACATCATTATTGGAGAAGTATTCACATAAATTTTATTAATTGTTGATGTCATGACTTTATATGCATCTACCGGAACAGCTCGTACAGTAAAAGGGCATTGGTCTTGTATTGCTGATTCACTAGATAATAATTGATTGGAAATTGGATAATCAAATTCACCAGATAAATATAACAAATCTACAGCAAAAGATTCAAATTGAGAGGCCCCATTTGGATCTAAAAAATCTATTATTAAGTGTATGGTATCTTGACCTAAAATTTTATTAGTAATAACTTCATAAGGTTTTAAATTTAATTTTATAAGAAAAATTGGATAAGCACTATTAAATGATGATATGATTCTCAATGAAGTACAATCAGGTTCATAGTCAGATTCATCAATTATTATTTTAATAACAAATCCATCTTTTACTTGTAAGGTTTTTTCTTCTCCAACTGGTATAGCCATTTGATATATTACCTTTTATATTTCTGGAACATAAATATGTGATAGTTAATTTAAAAATTTTTATTTGGTAAAAAATATGAAAAAAAATATAATTTTTTTATTGATAGTTGTTCTACAATTATATGTTCTCATTCCTACACAATGTTATGCAAAACACAAATATTTAGAAAAAGAATATCAGAATTTCTGGGCTGAACAAAATAATGCTATTGCTATTGAATATGTTTTACCAGATAGAGCAAGAGTAGATATTATAACAAAGGAATATGCTATTGAAGTAGATTTTGCATCGAAGTGGGCTGAGGCAGTTGGGCAATCATTATATTATGCAGAAATGACAAAATTGAAACCTGGTATTTTATTGATATTAGAAAATATTAAAGAGTATAAATTTGTTTTTAGAATCAGGGTATTAACTGAGAAATATGGAATTAAATTATTTCTTATTATGCAGGATGATATTGATGTTTCAGTGATAGATAAATAAACAAAAAAAGAATCCTAATAGAAGATTCTTTTTTGTCTATCAAGTAAGCATCCCTAATCGATTAGGGATGCTTACTTTTTTGTATTCAATTCTAGATTCGAATTGAGACTGACACAACAAAGATTTGTCTTTCGACAAATCTTTGTTGTGTCGGCAATTTTCACACTTGTTTGTGCAACGATAAAAACACTTTAACTCATTACAATTCAAATTTTCCATTATAAATCTCCCTTTTCAAATTGTTATATAAATTTATCCTCTGCATATAAACCAGAGTCTCAATTTTTACATTCGTCAATGATGACTAGTTAGAATGATTATCTAACTAAATAAAAAAGTACAATTCTTTCTATCACTAATTAATATATATAGCAATGCTGAGTTAGAAAGAATTAATTTAATGATATAACGTTTTAAGAGGTTTTAAAAGAGTATTTTTACCAAAAAAAGAAAATTATAATGAAATAATTTTCTTTTTTTTGTAAATTTTTTCTTTGTGTTTTTATTGTAATGCTGCCATCATTCTTGTTGGAATATTCAGAGTTCTTTCTGCGATATTTTCTAACATTTTCTTAGCATTCATGTTTTCTTCTTTACATGAATATGTAGCAATTGCCATAAACATATTCCATGCATTGATAGTAGGAATATTATTTTCATTTATATTTTCAACACTTGAATTTGTTAAATTAGCTAAATTATTAACAACATTTGTATATCTTTTTTTACCTAATTTTTCTACCATTCCTAATGCTTTCATAGCATCTTCAGCAGGAATAATTTTATTGAAATTTTCATTTACTAAATCAGTAATATTAGAATTAAATACATCAATATATGAACCAATATTTGATTCTAATGAAGTATTAGAAGAAAGAATATGAATTTGTCTCATTCCCATAATTTTATGTTTGAATGAAATAGATCCAATTAATTCATATGAAGCATTTACAATACCTAGTCCAAATGAATATATTGCTGCTTTCGTACCATTATATGAATTTTCAATATTAATTAATGGTACTACTATACCAGCTTCATTGATGTTTGTACATGCGTTTACAATTGCTAATTCATTAGAAATTTGAGTTTTATTTGATGAAAATAATACTTTTTCTCTAATGTTATTTCCTTCTGAAATATTATTGATTGATTCCATGACTGCATCAATTGCAAATGCATTACCAAAGAATTTATATTGGGTTGATACTGTACCAACATATATCCGTTCAGTTAATACTGTATCAGGTGTTCCAGTAAAAATACCTAAAGTTGGTAATTCATTTGGTGTACTTATACCACGAAGTTGTTCATACCACACTGATGAATATCTATCTTTATATTCGAATAACCCAACATCAATCTGTGTTAGTCCCATTTCTAATGTTTCTTGAATAAAACTCATTTTTATTATTTCCTTTTTTATTATTTTTATTTTTATTTTTTTTCATAAATATGATAACAATATATTAAATCTATATCAGGTTCATCATACAAATATTCACATTGGGGATTTTTTGTACCAATATATGCTCCCCATTTGTGCCATCTCCAACCTCCATCTGATGATTGATTTTTTTTACGGACAGGTGTCAATGTAATAAGAAATTTCCTCTCTTTAGAACTTTTTAGAATCGGAAATATATCTAGAATTTGCAAGTAATTATCACAAACTCCATATTCTCCATATTCATCATGATCAAGATCAGGATAATGATCAAAATCAGGTAAGAACATACTACCACCAAAAGACCCTATTTCATAAATACCATCTGTTATTTTTTCACGTGATGTATTGTTTCCTTGCATACTAGCAATAAGATCAGATATTTCATTTCCAACATCATTGATTAACATAAAATCCTCCTTTTATATAAAAACATCAATAGGAACATTTACCCAATATTTTGAAAATACTACCACAGTATCTTTTTCGGGTTTGGGACCAACAGGTGCAGATTCATCAACACCTGAAGTTCGATATTCTTTCCCTTTGATTATTTTAAATTCTGTCCCATATGAATCTTCAATCAAAAAATCTTTATTAGCTATCCTTTTAAATGTTTTCATTCTTCACCTATTTTTAATTCTACTTAAAACATTTTCAGCTTGGATCCAGATACCTTCTTTACTTCCATATTTTCCATCATTGATGTCATCAAATATTGTCTGTGCTTCTATATGTCCAGCTTCATTGTTCCAAGCTAAAAATTTAGCATTTTAACAGTATCCTTTAGGAGAAGATAATCAATATTATCTTCTCCTTCATCTAAAAAATCAGAGCACATATCTATCATTTTCAATGCATCTTCTTTCCTCATAATCCAGTTGTCGAAATGATTATGATGAGGTGAAATTTTGAAGATATATTTAAATGCTACATATATTCTTTTATACCACGGGATATAATGACTTAGATAAATATCTCCATAGATTATAGGAGGATCATCTTTGTCAAGAGAGAATCTTAATGTATGTTCAACACTTCCACAAGCACATTCAAAATAATAAGTACCATCTAACATTTATACACCTCTTTTAATTAAATTGAATCGAGTTTATAATCATGCATGAGAACTCTAGCTTGATCAAAATGCCCTTCTAATTTATCTGAATTACTTGGGAAATTCAATCTAAGAATTATCTTTCTCCCAGTATTTTTACTGAACCTTTCTGCTTGTTGAATATTCTCCCATGCTCTAACTGGTGCATAAATATATCCATTTGATTGTATATATTTATTTAATTTTTTAAATTTAAAATTAACAATAATTAATAAATCCAATTGAAATACACATTCATCAATTATTATCAATTTTCAATGTTCGCTTTGAAAAGTTATTTTTGTTGTTTTGGAAGATAAATCAAAAATAATTCAGATAATTCTTCTAATATCGAATAAACTTCATAAAATCCACTAGAGTGTCCTTTCATCCAAGCGTAAGAGAATACTTCTTTTTTATTTGGAAGATTATTTAAACCACAATCTTCAATAGCCCATATTTTAAATTCTTGATAAATTTTATTAGATTCATCTGAATATTTTTTCTTTGCTTTTATAAAATCTGAATAATGTATTTCATATTTTTTCAAATTATTAACATAATATTCCGCATCGATTGAATAATTAAGTAGTGGTTTTTGAGGAATTTTTGGATATTTTAAATTCCTCATTCTAGCAGAAAATTTTTCAGGTGTTGTTATTATATATTTTTTTTTCATTATTAATTCTCTATATTTATATTTTTAAAGTGATAAAGTTAATTCTTTAACTAAAATCCATATGAAGCTCTAATTTATTTTGGTTATCAACTATAAAATTTTTTCATAGATTACATCATCTTTACATTTAGGTTTACAATTAGACCCATCAAAATGACATAAATTAGTCTTAGCTAAAGCTAAGCTACTAAATGAATCATGACAATCAGAACCACAAAAATTATTAAACCATGCATCAACCCACCATCTAATTAAGAAATGTTTTTGTCGAATTACATAGGAGATATGACCATCATATTGAATTCTTCTTATTATTCTAATTTTTTTAACCATATTAATCCTCCTTTCATTGATCACATTTCAAATACAAATTATGAATTTTTGTTACATAAGCTAAAGTCTCTTTATGTTTCCAAGTAGAGATTTTATTTGCATATTTAATAATATTAATCCATAAATTTGGATTTAACTTATTCTCCTTTATACATAAATTTTGGGCTTTTAAAACATTGCCTAAACCACAATTATAACTAGCCAATGTAAAAGACATTCGATCTTTAAAAGGTCTTGGAGCAGACCATTGAGTATACAATTTTTTATCATAATAAATCCCAGAAGCAATGTTCCATCTTGTTTCAAAAGGATTTAATATCCAGGGTTGTTCATTTTGAATTTCTATAGCAGTAGCAGGCATAATTTGCATAAGACCTTTAGCGCCTACTGGACTTTCAGCAAATGGATCTAAATTTGATTCTGCTATAGATTGAGCTTTAAACCATTTATAATCAAATCCTGGGCCAAAATATCTTTTTGAATATTTTTTAAAATCAGAATCATATTTTTTAGAATATTGATATCGATTTTTAAATTTAATTTTTGGAATATTAATTTTGATTGTATTACTCATATTTTTATCTATAACTTTAATAATAGATTCACTTTTAATTTGAGATATTCCTATTCCTATTATAATAAAACAAAGTATTATTATACTAATTATTTTATTCAACATTTTAATTCAAAGCCATTCCAAAAGTTAAACCTGTTGAAATACCAATAGCAAGAAAAACACCTAAAGTAAAAAGTCCTACAGCAATATTCCCTTCTTCTAATTTTTTAGATGTTTTAAATAAAGTTAAAGTATCTAAAATTTTATATCCTAAATACATAAATATTATTGCTGCAAAAGAACCAATACATGCATAAATAAAATTGAATAACATAGAGATCATTTGAGACTGATACATGTATTGTGATAATAATTCATTAGTTTCCATTATATTTTCCTCATTGAAAATTTGTTAATAGGTAAGGATAATAATTAATAATATCAATTCTAAATTTTTAATTAACATGAGCATCATTCATTGTTTTTATAAAAATTAAAGAATATCATTTTTCAACCATACAATATTCCATCCAGATTCTTGGCTTTCCATATAAGGAATTAATTTGATAATTCCTAATTCTTCTGCAAAATTTAAATTTTCTTGAAGATAAGTATTTCTTGATATATCGCCACTCCATATAGAACAAATATTTTTATTTTTAGCTCTTTTCAAAGTTTCTATATGTTCATATTCAGTACCATATTTTAAATTTATCATAATTTATTTTCATAATGTTTTTTTAATTTTCGATTTTTCATTTCATTTGATATATCATTTCTTATATTTTGAACACAAGAATGTTTTATTTTTCCCATTCGGAATCCACTACCAGTTAAATAATTCATAACTATTCTTAATTTATCATCTGATGTAGATGAAATATTTCCTAAAAAAGTTGATAATTTAGAACAACATAATTTTGGAGAATTGTTCCATTTACCAATAAGTTCTTTTCTAATTTTTTGCCATTCTGGATCTTTTACTATTTCCTTTAAAGAAATACTCATAATCAATCCTTTTATAAATTTTTATTAATTCTTCTGATTGACTTGTTTTTGTTGGAGAATCAAAATTAACTCCCATTTGTTTTTTCCAATCTCTTTCTTCAGGAGTATTTGGTTGATCTTTCCAAGATAAAAAGAATCTTAAAACTTGATATACATCCCATAATTGTCTAGCATCATCAGATAACTTAATATCATTAATTGATTTATTAGAATTTAAATTTAAATCTTTATATAATATTAATTTAACTTTTTCTAAATCATCCCATGATGCATCACAAAATTTACCAAGTACATTAGGTTGCCCAATATATAATCTTGCTCCAATTTCTGCCATTGCTGATAAAAGTTGAGCTTGATTTACGGACATTTCTAAAATTATTTTTTCTACATTAGACATTTTAAAATTCCTTAGTTATTTTCATTTATTTTTTCCTTAATTGGAGTAAAATATTCACATGAAGAATGAGTATTCTCAAATAAAAATATTTTTTTTTCTTCAAATTCCATTGCAATTGCACAACCATATGCAACCCTGGTAGAAATAGAACCTTTGAATAATGGATTCGTATTACATGGATGCATCATAATTTCTACTAAATGTTCACATTCAGAACAACTATCAGGAATTGTCATAACTAAGACCTTCATCTATTATATGTTTATTATCAACTTCTAATCCATGTTTATAATGAGTTATAAAATAATAGAAATCAAATATTGATTCTTTACTATCATTTCTTTCAATCATTTTCATAACATGATTTAATGTCATAAGAATTTTATGTTCTTTTTTAGCAAATAAAATTTTTTCAATATCTGGTACAATTCTTTGTATCATTTTAAAAAACTCCTATTTTATCAATAATGAATATGTTAAAACTAAAATAATGATATGCAACATTTGATCAAACCCAATTACCACGAAAAAATTATATCTATCTTTTTTAATGAAAAATATTTAGCAACTCTTGATGAAATATAATCTATACTATGTAATAATGTATTAATTAAAACAAAATAAACTCTTACCCAAATAAAACAAATGCCATATATCATAGAATGAATATAAAGCCATTTCAAACTTGAACTTTTATATATTGCCATGTTATTATATTGCAAAATAAAATCTACAATATAATGAGTAATTAATAATAATAATATTAAATTATAAATAGTTATATTATTTTGAAATATTGAATTGCTACCCATAATTTATTTTTCCCAAATCTATTTCCATAATTGATAATTTTTCAATTTTTTCTTTTCATTCTTTGTCATGATAACAAATAATTCTTTTAAATCATTTAATTGATTATCATTTAATTGATTATCATTTAATTTTTCATCGTTTATTAATTTCATTAATTCTGAATGATTTTTTGTTGATAATGCAATATTTTTTAATAAATTTCTATAGTATGGATCGTTTTGATTATTTAAAATAGTTTCGAAAATTTTATTTGCCATATTTATAATCTTCATAAAAGAAATCTATTATCAATACATTTCTCCATTTTCTCGAAATTCATATTCATTATTATTACATACTATTTTAAAATATTCTATACTATTATTATATCTATATTCTATTTCTAATTGAGAATATATCCATACCATAAGTTGTTTAATTAATTTTCTTATTGAACTATCTTGTTTTGATAAAATATCATCATGCCAAGATATTCTCCAACAAGTATCATTATAATAAAATCCATAATGATATATTGTAGCAGAAATTGATGTAGTTTCTTCGAAAATATTATTTAAACATTTAATTATTTCAACTAATTCTATATTAATAGAATTATTAAACTCAATTTTTTTACTAATATATTTTCCAACAAAACATGCTCCATCTCCTTGGCTATCACATAATGTAAAATAAATTTCATCAATATCAAATCCTAAAAATAATAATTGTTCTATACAATAATCAATGATAAAAGAATAATCAATATTGTTAAAAGAATTAAATTCCATATGAGCTATTTTTTTAGCTTTATCACTTAACTCATCAAAATTATATATTTGATATGTGTCTATAATTTTTCTCAAATTTCTCTCCACATTTTTTACATCGAAATAATAATTCATTTAAACTATCATTCCTATTTATAGTTATTTTATAATCAGTTTTATTAAAATATATTAATAAATTTAAATTGTCTAAATCAGATTTATGATTCATTCCTCTATAAATTATTTCTTTCACTAATTCATTATGTCTTGCATATAATGAATTAGGCTCTAATAGATTATTTTTTAAATAACCTTGCATAGATATATTTTTTTGATAGATCCAATAAACATATGAAGTTCTAAATGTTCTCCTATTAAATGTTGATTGCACATAATTTTTGGATTCACCATCCATATTCTCATGGTGAAATATCTCCTAAATCATAACAAAATTCTATAGAATTTCTTTCTAAATCTTCTTCAAATTCATCGCAATTTTTATGATTAATATAAATATTTTTTAATAATTCAATATTTACATATGAAGAAAAAATATATGTTCGATTAAAAAATTTAATTAAAAGTTCATTCATTTTTTTTATCTCCCCATAAAAGATTATAAAAATTTCTTTCTCCTTCATGGTGGTAATTAGTGATACCATTAGGAAAAATTGCTTTTTTTATTCTAATGCAATGAAATGTTGCCATATCTTTTATATTAGGTTTTTTCTTTTTTCCTAATATATGACAAGCATCACCCAATGCTTCTCTTAATTCATGATTGTTATATTTTTCACATTGAATAAAATATTCTTTTAAACTATCTTGGATTGCTTGTAAAAATATTTTATTGCATTTTGGATTATTTTTTATGAATTTAATAGTTTTATTTAATTGTTCTTCAAAATCATAACTCATTTTATTCATTGAAAACATTTTTTAACCTTTTTATTTTAGTTGAATACATCCACTGAACATTTTATATCTAACATGTCGTTCAGAATTTTTAAGATATAAAATATGATCAATTTTATTTTGCTCAATTTCGCCTGGATTATAAAATACTCCTGTTGGATAATCTCTGTTGTCAATTATCATACTTAATTTTTTTTCTTTGTGTTTAAATCAATTTCTATAATAAGATCTAATTCTAAAGGATGAAAAAATAATCGATTTGCTTCTGTAAATATTTTCCATTATAAAATCTCCTGTAAATAAAATTAAATTTCATATATCAATAATTGATATATATGGCTTTTGTTTTTTATTTAAAAAGTAAATCAATTTTGTTTTTTAATATATCTAATGTTTTATTATTTTCTATTATATAATGACATTGTTCTTTAAACAAATGTGATTGTTCAGAATTATGATTTGGATTCCATTCTATATCTAATTCATCTGAACGTTTTTTACGAATATCTTCATCAGTATCAATATATATAATAGTCCAATCATTTTTCAAACAATAATCGAATTCAATTTTATATCGTAAATCATCACAGACAAGTTTTGTTATATGTTGTGTTGTTGTATTTTCAAATATTTTTACAAAAATATTTTCACCAAAATATTTTTTTGCTAAATCACTAAATTCTTGCATGAATAATCTATTTTTTTCTTGACCCAATATTTTTAATACATCATAATGTGGTTTAGCAAATTTAATATCAAGAAAAGTACCTTTTAACATATGCATCGCAACTGTTTTCCCTGCACAAGCAAGTCCACATATTGCAATATTTTTTGATTTTATTTCTTTTATTTTATTATTTGGTAATGTTGTCATACTTTAACTCCACATTTATCATATTTATATACTTTTATTAATTTAGCTGTACCATTTGATAATATTGTATATATTTTTTTGGATTAATAAAATCAGGCACACCCGAATATATTTTTTTATAATGCCTGTTCAATTTTCATTTTACCATTGCATTTATTAAGAGGATATTTTTTATAATTGTTTGATTTCATATTTTCTTTTTTTTGTTTTATATAAATTTTAATTTATAAATTTATCATCTTTAAAAAACATGATAAATTATTGATTTGAAAAATGGTTCAAGATATATTTCAAAATATTTTATTCTATCAATTTCATCAATACCCATTAAATCAATAGCTTTTTTAGAAAAAGTTAATTCGCCATATTCTTTTGTAAAAATTTTATATTTCTTTTCTGTAGGTATCATAAACAAATTTATTTTATCAGTATTAAAAAAATAATATTTTAATTTTTTTAATGTTTGCACTATACTTTTACTATTAAGAAAATTAATATTTAATACTTTTTTATAAAATTTATCAATTTCATCATATCTAGCTGGAATACCTTTTATTAAAATATCATTTTGATGACAATCTAACCCAAGATACATTTTTTTATTTATAGAAAATATAAAAATATCATATAAATTTTTTAATTTTATTTTAGCAGGAAAATTATGTATAATATTTGTATTAATAGATTTAGTTGAATAAAATCCATCATATTGTTTAAGAAGAATATCTTTGGGAGATAAAAAATTATTGTTAATATAAAAATCAACAATTTCAGTTGTAGTATTTCTTAAAAATTTAATTAACGTAGGATTATTTATCATCATTTTTCCAATAGCAATATTTCTAGCTATTTTATTATTTGGATCAATATGACTAATATCATAATCACTGTTTTTTAAAATGTTATAATGACACGAAGGAATATCATAAGAATATATATTCTTATATATGAATTGTTTATTTGGAATAGTCATAATAGGTTTTCTACAAAATATTATAAATTTCATTAAAAACTTTATTAAAATCAAACATTGTTAAAAAAGGATGATAACAATAATTATTGTTATCATCCTTTTTTTCAATCATAATCACAAATACTAAAATTATATGGCAAATTTTGTTTATTTTTTAACCATTTTTTAATAATGAAATCTTTAGTTCGAACTTTTATTTTGATATCATCACAATTAGAATTATCAAAAATAATTTCACAATCTTTAAGATTACAATATTTTTTTAATAAATTTCTAACTTTTAATTTAATAAAAACATCATCAAGTTGCCCAACATAATATTTCAATACTTCTTCGATATAATAAGAAATTTTTTTCTTTGTCATTTAAAAAATCTCCTACGATTAAATCAATATCCAAGAAGATATATAATTGCATTATCAATTTTTATATTATGAGATACATCAAAAACTTTATTATTTTTATTTATTAAATAATTAATCATTGCTGGTTTAGTTAGATTTTTTTTACTAACTGGTACTAATGTTTTATGCAAAATATAACAAGCTTCTATGTCAAAATTAGAAATATCATTAATTCTAAATTCTATATCATCAGCATTAACAGCAAATGTTTCTGTCAAAGGTTCTATATTATTTCTGATAAATTTAGAAAATTTTATTGGAAATAATATATTATTATAATTATAACAAATAGTAGAATAAACATTTGTACGAGTACCATATAATTTAATTACATAATTATTAATTGGCTCATATTGAATTAAAAATCCATTTTCTCCAAATAATTTCATATATGAACATGGAGCACTGTATACATAATAATCATCAGTATTTTTATATAATTGAATAATTTCTAATTCACAATCTATTGATTTCAATAAAGTAGTATTATTTGCATTAGTTAAATTAACCAAATCTACTTTTGCAACAGATTGTAAATTTGGAGAATTATTATTTACCCATGTATTAAAGGATATAATTTGTATATTCAAATCAGTTTCAGGTATAATATTCGGTGGAATTAATTCTTCTACAACATTTTCAATTGCAGTAATCCCAGTATGTTCATCAACATTTTTATCATCTACATTATTATTTTCTACTACATCAGAAATATTTTCTTCAGAAATATTTTCTTCCATTGGATTATTGATATTGTTTTCTAATAATGAATTTAAATAAGTCATAAGTAATTCCTTTATATATTTATTTTTTAGTTATTTTTCTAAATATTCCTATGAGTAAATCCATCTGTGATGCCTGCACAATTTATAGCAATTGCTTCATGGGTATGTATAGATTCTTCATGTGTACATTTAACAATCCAATCAATTACTCCATCCAATTTATTGATATTATGCGAAAGAATCCTAATTGCATCTTCAACAAATAATGGATTTTCAGAAGCAATTTTAGCAATTTCTTGTTCATCAATTCTTTTAATAATTGGGTATGGTTGTGTTTTTATTGTAGTATTCACTATATCAATAATATCCTCTAACCATATTTGTTTTTTATTATGTAAATTCATAGATAATATAATTTTTGTAAAAGATCTCTGAGCATGAGGGAATCCTTGAGGTAAATTATCATTAATTAATGCTTTTGATAATGCTGCTGAACAAGGACAATATGATGCATATTGAACAATTACAGATTGATAAAATTCATAATTAATTTTAGAATCAATTCCTTTTGATTTATACCCTTCAAAATAACAAGAATAATATAATGGAAATTCATAATCACTTTTTGGAGATTTTTTTAAAATTGGTAAATCGAATTTAAATTTTAAATGACTATTATCTTCTCCAATAGAATCTGATATTGCATCTAAACACTTTTTGATTGTTCTCCAATTCAACCCCACATTTAAGTATGGTTGAATTGAAAGTAACAATCTTGACATTGAAATACCTTTTTTATTATTGACTAAATTAGATGATAATGATGTTTTAGATACTAAATCT
>Ga0307992_1001667_pt1 | contig 13052 bp, 10 predicted proteins | sample EllFjometagen133_FD_203162 | JGI IMG/M metagenome (GOLD analysis project Ga0307992, IMG submission 203162) | Marine microbial communities from Ellis Fjord, Antarctic Ocean - #133 | ecosystem: Environmental > Aquatic > Marine > Unclassified | place: Southern Ocean | collected 2014-10-08
ACAAATTTAGAGTATAAAATTTCAGAAAATTCAAAAATTTCAATTGGAATGAGCAATATTCCTAGGTATAATTATTATAACCCTTATTATTATGGAGTTAATTCATTATGGCATACAGAAATAGAAGAAAGGTAAAAAAGACAACAAAGAATACATTACTTTTAAACAGTATTGCTGGTGCTATGGTTGTTATTGTCTTCATTTTTTTATATTCATCTATAATTGATAATAAGGCAAGGAATGAAAAGAATAAAAATCTTTTTTCAAGAGGATTAGAAAACATTCCTGTTGCCAAATTAAATACACAGGAAAAAATGAAAAAAGAAGTGGATGTTATCATAGAATTGATCAATGGAAATGGTGTAAGTGGAATATGTGAAAAATATAAAGATTTTTTTACAAGAAAAGGCGTGGATGTTATAAATATTGGGAATGCGGAAAATTTTAATTATGATAAAACAGTAATGTATTTACATACTGATAGTTATAAAAAAGCAAGGAAAATATCTAAATTACTTGGTGTAGAAATTAATACTGTGTTAATGAAAACAACGCCATCAGTTAATTGTGACATTTCTATAGTTTTAGGAAAGGACTATAAAGAATTAAAGCCATATAAATTTCTTAGAATGATAGAATAAAATAAATAATATAATGATAAAATTGAAAACATAAGTTTAAAAAATTAAGGAATTATTTGAATAAAATAAATAAAAAAAGTAAAGATTATTCTCGACAATTAACAGAAATGGTTGCCAATGCGGCTTTGTTAAAGAATGCAGAAGATGTTAATATCCTTGATATGAAAAAAAAAGTTAGTTTTACGGACTATTTTGTTATTTGTCAAGGGGATAATAAAATGCAAATAAAAGCAATTGCCGATAAAATTATTGAAGAATTGGAAAAAGCAGATATAAAAGATTTTAATATTGAAGGTTACGATAATAAAGAATGGATATTAATTGATATTTATGATGTGATTTGTCATATTTTTGATGAAAAAACACGGAAATATTATGATATTGAAAATTTATGGGCCGATGTACCACAAGAAACAATCAATGATGTAAAATGATCAACAATATTAAACAATTATTAAAAAATACAATAAATAAAAAATATTCAGAGATAATCGGTAGTCAACAAGTAAATTTTACAGTTGAAAGATCAAATAACGATAAGCATGGGGACTTAAGTTCTAATATTGCTTTAAAATTAGCTTCTATATTGAAAAAAAGTCCTACAGTTATTGCTGAAAATATTGTAAAAGAAATTCAAAATAAGAATGAAATTATTGAAAATATTGAAATAGTAAAACCCGGGTTTATTAATTTTTTCATAAAAAATAGTTATTATCAAAATATTGTTGAAGAAGTATTATCAAAAAATAGAAAATACAAAAAAACCAATTTGGGAAAAGGTAAGAAAATTCAAGTTGAATTTGTTAGTGCCAATCCAACAGGTCCGTTAACTATTGGACACGGAAGGCAAGCGGTTCTGGGAGATACGATTTCCCGTATTCTTGAGTGGAATGGTTATGAAGTTACAAGAGAATATTACTTTAATGATGCAGGAAGACAGATGCGACTTCTTGGCGAATCCTTATATGTTCGTTATATGGAATTATTAGGAGAAAAATTAAAAATTCCAGCAGATGGTTACGAAGGTGAATATATAAAAGATATTGCTAAGTCGTTCGTAAAGAAATATGGTGAGAAATATAAAAATAAGTCAACTGATAAAATATTCATTGATTTTGCTACAGAAAATATATTTGTGTCAATTAAAAATACATTAAAAAGATTGAATATTGTTCACGATGTATTTTTTAATGAGAAGACACTTTATGAAAATGGTAAAATTGATGAAGTGATAAAAAAAATGGAGCAAAAGGGAGCTACATACAAATCAGAAGGAGCTATTTGGTTTAAAACAACGGAATTTGGAGCGGAAAAAGATAGAGTGCTTGTTAAAAAATCAGGTGAACCAACTTATCGTTTACCGGATATTGCTTATCATGCGGAAAAATTAATGCAAGATTATGATCAAATAATTGATATTTTCGGAGCCGATCATCATGCAACATATCCCGATGTCATTTCTGCATTAAAAGTTATGGATTATGACACTTCTAAAATAAAAGTTTTATTGCATCAGTTTGTAACACTTGTTCGAAAAAATAAAAAAATAAAAATGTCCACACGAAAGGGTGATTTTGTTACTTTAGATGAATTAATTGATATTTCTGGCAGTGATGTTGTAAGGTATTTTTTCATCATGAGAAATATGGATTCACATTTGAATTTTGATATTGATTTAGCCCAAAAGGAAACAGATGAAAATCCGGTTTATTATTTACAATATGCTCATGCAAGAATTTCAAATGTTATTAAGCATAGTAAATTAAAGGGGATAGAATCATTTGAAGATGGCAATATCGGATTATTGAAAAAAAAAGAAGAAATTGATATTTTAAAAGTTATATCTGAATTTGAAGAAATAATGGAATTATGCCGTATTACTTTAGAGCCGATGCATTTGGCAAATTATTTACATAAATTAGCTACCTGTTTCCATAAGTTTTATCAAAAACATAGAGTAGTAACAGAAGATAAGGAGTTATCAAAATCTCGTTTAAAATTAATAAAAAGTATAAAGATCATTTTTTCAAATTGTTTAAGTATATTAGGTATAGAAGCACCAGAAAACATGTGAAAAAGTAATATATATTATTTAAATAAAAATCATTATAAAATATTAATTTGATTGACTTTTATAATTCATTAAATTAAATTTCAGTGAAAAAGGAGTAAAATATTGTTCAAAATAAAAATAGTAATAATAGTGATTGTTTTTTTTACATTTGGGTGTTCAAGTACATCAAAAAGTATTGAGGAAAATGATATAGTTAATACTGATAGTTCAATTGTAAATAATGTAGAAAGTGAAAATTTTGAAAATGACTCAGCAAAAGATAGTATTATTGTGGTAGAATCCGATATTGAAAGTGATCGTTTCCAAATTTTATTTAATGAAGCGAAAGTTCATTTTGCTGATGCATTAATTGCACAGTATGAAAAAGATACTATTGAAGTTGAATTACAATTGAGATTGACATTTGAGTCACTATCTGATATTGAGGTTTTCAATAATTTAGATGAAATTGAATATGAAGAATTGGTCCGGTTTACAAATCGTTTAATTCACGATTTTAGAAAATATGTTCCAGATAAGGCAACACTGCATCAACAATTTTCAGTAAGTGATATGCGTGAGTCAATGGAATATTTGGCTGAAGATTATATAATTCCAGATACTAAAGAAAAAATTAGAATAGTTGAAGACAGAGAAGGGCATATTCCGATAATATTAAATAGCAGGGTTGAAAAAATAATTAGTTATTTTCAATCTAGAGGAAAAAGTATATTCCAAATATGGTTAAATAGGAAACCAAAATATGAAGCGTTATTTAAAAAAATATTAGACGAAAAAGAAATGCCAGAGGAACTTATTTATCTTGCAATGATAGAAAGTGGTTTTAAACCAACAGCATATTCTTATGCTTATGCGGTGGGCCAGTGGCAATTTATTTATGCTACAGGCAAACAATATGGATTAAATCGTGATTATTGGGTGGATGAAAGAAGAGATCCTGAAAAATCAACTTATGCGGCTGCTAATTATTTAAAGGATCTATATGATTATTATGGCGATTGGTATCTATCTATGGCTGCCTATAATGCCGGTAGGGGAAGAATTAATAGAGCAATTAGATATAATGATACAAGAGATTTTTGGAAGATGCACTCACTTCCTAGACAAACAAGAAATTATGTTCCTACTGTTTTAGCTGCAACAATAATAAGTTTGGATCCGGAAAAGTATGGTTTTCAACTTCCAAAGATGGTTGGTAATAAGTATGAATATGATACACTGAATATTGAAAATAGTATAGAATTAAGAAGTATTGCTAAAATATGTAATACTAAGTATTCGACAATAAAAGAATTAAATCCCGAGTTGAGAAGATATTCAACTCCAAATTATAACTATGTTTTAAAAGTCCCTATAGGGCATAAAGATAAAGTAAAAAAATCAATTGCTAACAAAACAAACAATAAAGTGGAAGAGGTTAAATATTCTGTCTATCGTGTAAGAAGAGGTGATTCATTGATCAGGATTAGCAAGAAATATGGTGTTTCTGTTAGTGATATTATGTCTGTTAACCATTTAAGAAATCGTCAACCGATATTAATTGGGCAAAAGCTTGTAATACCGAAATCAGGTTCTGTAAAAAGAACTACAAAAAGAGCATATAGTAATTATTCATCAACTCATAATAAAGTTATTTATAAAGTTGGAAAAGGTGATAATTTAGGAGCAATTGCTGAAAAATTTGGAATAAGAGCTTCAAATATAAGAAATTGGAACGGATTAAGATATAATGAATATATATATCCGGGTCAAAAATTAACTATTTGGACAAAAAAATCAAATTATTCTACTTCCTCAAATCGTAAAGTAACTTATACAATAAAAAAAGGAGATACTATTGGTGGTATAGCTGAAATATACAACGCCAGAGCATCGGAAATTCGTAAATGGAATAATTTCTCTTATGGTAAAGCTATTTATCCCGGACAAAAAATAGTTATTTGGGTACCTGATAATAGTAATTCATATTATACAGTGCGTCGTGGAGATAGTTTAAAAAGAATTTCTCAAAGAACAAATGTTTCAGTTCAACAATTGAAGAGATTGAATCCTAATATTACACCTTCAAAAATTTATCCCGGAGATAAAATAAGGATCAATTAATGAAAAAAGGTAACATTATAGCACTAATAATAATAAGTATTATTGTAATTGCTTCTATAATTAAATTCAATGTTCAAAAGAATGAATTTAACATCTCTCATTCTGGAGATATTGGTATTTTATCACTAGAAGGTGTGATCATAAAGTCGGATAAATTTATTTATCAGTTAAAAAAATATGGGAAAAGTAATTCGATCAAAGGCATTATTATTAAAATTAACAGTCCAGGTGGAAGTTCAGCAACTTCTCAAGAAATATATGAAATGGTCAAATGGGTTAAAAATAAATACAAAAAACCAATTTTTGTTGCAATGGGATCAGTTGCAGCAAGTGGTGGCTATTATGTGGCGATCGCAGCAGATAGCATTTTTGCATTACCATCGACATTGACCGGCAGTATTGGTGTAATAATGGATTTTCCACAGTGGGAAAAAGCATTGAATAAAATTGGATTAAAGATGAATGTGATAAAAAGTGGAGAGTTGAAAGATTCGGGTTCGCCATATAGAGAATTTACAGAGAATGATAAAAAATATTTTCAATCTTTGGTAGATGATGTTTATGAACAATTTATTCAAGATGTTTCAGAAAGTAGAGATATTTCATTGGAAGAGGTTAAAAAAATGGCCAATGGACAAGTTTTTACTGGAAGGCAGGCACATAAGTATAAATTGATTGATAAGATTGGCACAACTCAAGATGCAATTGATCTAATGGCTAAAACATTAAAATTAGGGAAAGACCCTAAAATAGTGAAGCCCCCAAAAGATAAAATGACACTAATGGATATTTTATTTGGAGATATAAAGAATTTAGCGAAAATATTTAGTATTTATCCGACGCTTCAAACAATTTATAATTAATAAAGAGGAGGAGAATTATGACAAAATCAGAAATTATTGCAAAAATTTCAGAAGTTACCGGTTTAACGAAAGTTGAAACGGAAACAGTAGTGAATGGTTTTTTTGCTACAGTAAGCGAAGCATTGGGAAAAGGTGAAACAATTAATTTTCGTGGATTTGGGAATTTTGTTGTTAAACACCAAAAAGCAAGATATGGTTTCAATCCAAGTACTAAGGAGAAAATTTGGATAAATGAGAAATATAAACCTGCTTTTAGACCATCAAAAACATTAAAAGAAAAAGTAAATAATAATTTAAATAAAAGTTAAAGGAGGAATTAATTTGTCAGGTGGCAAAAAAAGGAAAAGAGGGAAAATTAAAAATCATAAGAGAAAAAAACGGTTAAGAAAAAATCGTCATAAGAAAAAGAAGTAATTTAAATCTTTTAATATGTAATTTTATTAATATTCTCAAATATTAATAAAATATCTAATATTTAATTACATTATAGTATAAAAAAATGAATAAGATATTTTCGGTTAGTGAAGCGACATCACTAATTAAAAATAAGTTGGAAAATGAAATTCCTTCGATGTATATTGAAGGCGAAATTTCCGAGTTTAAACAGCACGGAAGCGGTCATCAATATTTCACAATAAAAGATAATAAATCAATATTGAATTGTATTGTTTGGCGTTCTACTGCTAAAAAATTGGCAATAACTCCCAAAGTTGGTATGAACGTTGTCTTATTTGGTCGGTTAAATGTATATTCTCCACAAGGTAGATATAGTTTTATTGTTAATACCATAAATGAAAAAGGAGTTGGTGAATTATATAAGAAATATGAGGATTTAAAGAACAAATTAAAAAATGAGGGTTTGTTTGACTATGCGAATAAAAAAGAGATACCTAAATATCCTTTAAATATTGGCGTGATTACCAGTAGTTCCGGAAGTGCTTTACAAGATATCTTAAAAATATTTAAACAATATGCACCTCATATTAATATTATTTTACATCCGGCAAAAGTACAAGGGAAAAAAGGAGCAGAATCGATAATAAAAGCTATAAAGAAATTAGAAAAATATTCTGATTTAGAATTAATTATCATTTCTCGTGGTGGTGGCTCAATTGAAGATCTATGGGAATTTAATAAAGAAAACTTAGCAAGAGCGGTTTACAATGCTAATATTCCAATTATTTCCGGAGTTGGGCACGAAACCGATAATACAATAATTGATTTTGTTTCTGATCATAGATGTACTACACCAACAAATGCAGCCGAATATTCAGTTCGTTATTGGCAAGATTTAGATATGAGGATCAATCAATTTGAAAGTCAATTATTTCAAAAAGTTGATAGAAGATTATCTTATGACAAATTACGTTTTAACCAATTAATAAATAGTTATGGCTTTAAAAGACCTAAAGATATTATTGTTAAATGGACGGAATATTTGGGTAATTTAACTGAAAAATTGCAAGGACATGTGTTTAATATAGTTGAAAATATAACTACTAAATTAAATTATGGAATCAAACAATTAAATGCATACAATCCTGAAAATATTGTAAATAAAGGATATTCAATTGTGTATAATATAGATGGGAAAGTAATAAAATCTATCAAAACAGTTAAGAAAGATGATGAAATAAATGTGAAAATTAGTGATGGAACAATTAATAGTATCGTTAATAAACTAAAATCTAATTAGGAAGTTCCAAAATTGAGTGAACAAATTAAATTAGGATTAAATATGACCAAAAAAAACAAATCATTTGAGAAGTCAATTCAACGGTTGGAAGAAATAATTCAATTGCTGGAATCGGACGATGTTCCATTAGAAGAAATTATCACATATTATGAAGAGGGTGTTGAAATTAGTAAATATTGTAAAAATATATTATCTGATACTGAAAAGAATATGAAAGTTATTACTAACAAAATGAATGACAATGTGTAAAATATTTATAAATAAGAAAAATAATTAATGGTTGGAGAAAAAATGAAACGATTTATTTTTATTTTAATTGTAATTAGTTTATTTTGGGGGTGTGAAAACCGAGAATATAAAAGATTTACTAAAGGTAGTGAAAACGCCATAGTTACAGTTGTCGAAGACAGCCTATGGAAGGATATAGAGGATTTAATTGCCTCTAAAGTAGAAAAGACGATAAGAACTCCTCAAAGAGAGAAATTGTTTTATTTTATTCATATTCCATTAGAGAAATTTGAAGATTTAAAATATGCTAAAAATATTATGTTTATTACTACTTTGGATAATAATGATTCGGTGTCAAATTTTGTTAAAACTGCTATTCCAGAAAGAGGAATTAAAATGATAGAATCAGGCAGTAGAAATATTTTTAATGAATATGATAAAATTGCACATAGACAAAATTTTATTGTATTAGCGGCAAATAATAAAAAGGAATTAAAATCTTATTTAGATACTAAAGGAACTGATATATTTGATTGCCTAAAAAAAGGCTTTATTAATAGACAATTTGATCAGATATATTATAAGGCAGAACAGAAAGATCTATCTGAGCAATTATTAAAAAAATATGGTTTTAGTTTTAGAATACCAAATGATTTTGAAATACTTGAAGAAAATAAAAGTGCTCATATTATTCAATTAGGTCGTTCTAGTCCAAATAGATGGATAACAATATATTGGGAAAATAGGGGATTTAATAAAATATTGGATATTAATTGGGCATGGAAAATGAGATATTGGCTAGGCAAAAATATAATGGGTGGAACTTATATTGAGAAAGAATTTGTTACATCAAGATTGGTAGAATGGAATGGTAGGTCAGTTAATGATATTAGAGGTATTTGGGGACATCCTGAAAAAACAATGGGCGGTCCATTTTCAAGTTTCTATTTCTATGATGGTGTTACAGATAGAATATATTTTTTAGACATAACTATATGGGCACCCAGTCAGGATAAAAATGTATATTTGCGGCAAATGGAATTAATACTGAGTACCTTTTATACAAAAAAATAAAATTGTGTAAAGTTAAATAATAAAAAACCGGCAGTAAATTACTGTCGGTTTTTTATTATAATTAAATTTTATTGTTGGTTTAAAAATACCAATTTGAATTAAAGGAAATTCCCAATCCTTTAATATTTTCACTGGCAGTGAAATATTCTTCTGCAAAATTATATCCAACAAATCCCATTGCATTCACAGAATGAATGTAAAAAGAAGCATCCCAATTTTGAGTTAAAAATCCAAAACCAGTTTGAAAATGTTTGTTACTTTCTACTCTTTCAATTTTATAATTTAAGAAAAACCATTTTACAGGGAAAACATCAAAAGAAATAAACAATCTTGATCTGTCTTCATAACCAATTCCTTCATTTAGGAAAGATGTAAATCCGGTTTGAATTAATATCTGATCAATTGGTTGATAAGTAAATGTCATATTCATTTTACTTGTGATATTTTCCTCATGAACATAATCAGAATCAATTGTTGTTTCGCTAAATACCATCATTGAATCTATATCTACATCTAATGGTTCAAGATATGTTCCAGAAACAGATAGCTCTTTTTTGATCATATTTCCGATTTTTAGTTTCGCTCCGATATCCTGAAAAGAAAGTTGAATATCCAAATCATTTTTCAAAAATTTAGGCATTCCAATAGGAATATATTTATTTAAACGAACTCGCATTCCAACACCAAAGTCAAATCCTGCAGATATAGTTGGTATATTTGAAATTTCACTTGGTTCTTCAATATCCAATTCACTTAATGTATCGCCTTCTATTATCTTAAAATTGTCTAATGGAGCAGCCAAGATCAAGTCCATGCTAAAACTATCACCTGTTTCTTCATCAATGCTTATTGAAATATTACGCCCTTGAACGCTTGCATATATTCCTGAATATAAATTAATATTAACTCCAAATCGCAAATTACCCAGTTCAATATTTTTTATATTTGGTAATGTATAAAATGAACCTAAACCAAATGTAATTTTACCATATGCAGTTGTTTCAAAATCACTTTTTGCATCTGTTAGTGGATTATCAAAGCTTAATCCTGGTGTTCTATTACCTTGAAAAGGAATAGCCAGTACTTCTCCGGGTAAAACGCCACTTGCATTTATATAACTACCAAAATTAATAAACATTGAGCTGAAAATAAGCGGAAGTTTTACAGAAAAAATCGTTGGTAATTCAATATTAGCTTTTAAACCAAATCCATCGGCTTTAAAAAGTGAAACAAAATTATCCAATTCATCCTCTGTTAGAAGACGACCATCATTAAAATAAGTATTAAATGTATTTACAGAAAATGATGAATTCCACACATTAAAAGAAATATTTGGAATTGGTATAGCAACTAAAGATAAACTTGTCAATGCTTCTGTTTTAATTCCAATATTAGCCGGATTCTTTATATTCGATAATGGAGTTCTTGCTTTACGACTAAAAATAATATCCGATTTATCTAATGTAATTAATCTTTGACGATGTTTTTTCTTATTTTTTAATTTTGCGATATATTTTTTTTCTCGCTTTGTTAAATTTTGATTTTGAGGTGTTTCATCTACTGCTTTATCAAATTTTATTTCTTCTGGTATAGGAACATTTTGAGTTGTATCTATTTGCATTGTGTCTGAAATTGCGTTTGTTATAGATGAATCAAGAGGACCGAAGTTATTAATAGAATCTTGATTGGTAGATGCAGATAGAGAATCATAAGATGCTTTTTGATATTCAATAACCTCAGGATACTTTTCATCAATTGTCATTGCAGTGTCTTGGAGTGCAAATGCTTTCATTGTGGAATCCAATTCGCTATGAGAGGCATCAGCCCTTTCTCTTACATTTTCAATATCATTTTCTTGAGCTGTCAAGTTGAGTATCAAGGAAAATAATAATAAACCTATCAATTGAAATTTAATGCTTTTTAATAAAGTATTCATATTATTCACCTCCTTGTGATAAAGAATCGATGTCAATTAACGCGGTAGCAGTACCATGTAACATTAGTATTAATGAATCGGTAGAAAGAAATGTGGATGGCTGTCCGTCTGTTCTTCCTTTCAATAATATATCGTATTTCATATAGCCACCTTCTTTAAAAAGTTCGGCATTACTTTTAGATAATGAAAGTACATTTGTAGATGTATCTAATGGTGCAATATTAAATGTAGCCAAATGATGAACTTTATTTGTGTCATTAAAGAAATTAACGAAATCTAAAGTATCTTTTGCAAAATAAATTTGTGCTTCTGCACCAAAATCAAATTTGTTATCGATTTTTGCTGTCAATAAAGCAGATAATTCTTCAGGTAGATCTTTAACCGAATCAATTTCAGTATTATCAATATTTACCATTACAGAATCACCAATACTAAATTCTAAAGGCAATTCATATTGTAAATTACCAGTGATTTTTTGATTGATATCAATAGATCCTGCTCCATTAATTAAGGCAGATCCGGAAACAGTTATACTATCAGGGAAAATATTTATTAAATTTTCCGGATTAGGTATATCAATTATTGGATTTGCAGTGATATTTTGAGAAATGTTGATAATTGCAGAATCATTGTTTTCTTCATTGAATGCTGCAAGTTTCAGGTTCAACCATATTGGAATATTGATATCTGATTGGAGATTTATTACCATTTTTATGTTAGAAAAATTTATACCTTCCATTTCTTCTGGAATATCTTCTATAGATGTGCTAATAGGATCAATTTCTATTTCCATAGAATCAATTATTCCTTCAACAGATGAAAAATCTAAATCATTCATCGTGAAATTTACAGAAATATTATTGTCTAAAAATAATGTTTGAATAATTGAAGCATCCAATTGTACAGAACTTGTGTAGTGAATGATTTGAGGAAAACCAATTGTTGCATCACTGAATTGCATATTATAAGTATCTAGGAATATTTCGTCAATTACAGGAATAGAACTACCATCAAGATGTATTGTTGAATTTAAAGTGTCACCATTATCTTTAACAATTTCATTAATTTGATAATTAATATCAGCTGCAATACCTAAATTATTTACAATATTCATGGTTAATTTACCAGATGAGAAATTGGCATTAGTTATTTTTGTTGCTTCATCTATTTCTATAGAATCTATAGTTGTTATTGCATCTTGAGAAAATTTCCCTGTTATTTGTGAAAATGATATTGGATCAGTAGGATTATTTCCGTGTATTGATAATTCAACTTCTACATTGTCAGTAGAATTAATGGTAACATTATCTTCTGAAAGAGTTCTGACTGAATATTTATAAGTAACTTTAGGATTATCCATATCATCGAATTCAAGTTTATAATTTTCAATATTATAAGAGTTGTTTGAGTTATTATTACCAAGAATAGTAATAGAATCAGTTGAAAAAGATTGATCGGAAGGCGATTTTAAGTTATTTAATATTAAAATGATTTTAGAATCTAATGCTAAATTGTTATTGATATTAATTTCTAAAGTTCCGTTTTTTATTGTTGCACTTTGAATTTTATTTGAATTCGAAATATCCATATCCACTTCAGTAGAATCTTCAATAGATTGAGAAGGTAAATCAGCAATCGCACTTGATACTTCCAAATTTTTTGCCTCTGCATTAACTTTAAATGAAGAGTTTTTTGAAGCATCGTTAACAATTATTTCGGCACTATCAGATCCACAAACTACTCCCACAACTTTTATTATCAATTCACCGGGTAAGGTTTTATTTGCTAAAGGAATAGTTTCTGTAGTAGACTTTCCGGGTATAATTTCCTGATTCCATTCGGCTTTTGCAGTATCTCCGTCAGTACCTATAATATATGATAAATCTGTTTTTAACAAATAAACTTTTAAAGGTGCTCCCAATTCGATTACTAAATTATTTACAATTTCTAACTCAATTTGCCCTGAAGTAAATGTTGCTTCGGTAAAACTATCAAAATTTATATTTCTGTATATTGGTGCTGGAATTCCGGTGTCTTCAGGAATAGTATCAGTAGTTCCATCAGGTAAAATGTCTAAATTTGGAAAAATATCTATTAATTTAACATCCGATGAACTTATTGGTCCGGCATTATCAAGTTCAGCATTTCCGAGTTCTGTAGATATTGTTTTCTCTATCGGGTTAATTGTAATATCATCAATACTTTGCGTAAATGATTGTGGGTCAAAATCATCAAAAGCAAGTTGATCTTCAACAGCAATCGTATCAATCTCGACAGTATCTCGAAAAACGAACCAATTTTCAATTCCATCACCATCTGGATATACTTCTCTTGATATGGTACCATCTTCTACTAACGATTTGAATAAAGAATCGGCTGTAAATGTAATTTTTGCCATAAAAAGATCAAATGATGCTTCATATTTAAACATTTCTAT